>Ga0255452_1019_pt1 | contig 20772 bp, 27 predicted proteins | sample ANMaggQLBNCT01D9_FD_182652 | JGI IMG/M metagenome (GOLD analysis project Ga0255452, IMG submission 182652) | Sediment cell enrichment communities from methane seep in Santa Monica Basin, California, United Staets - ANME aggregate JGI... | ecosystem: Environmental > Aquatic > Marine > Cold seeps >...
ATTACGAATTTTAAATATAATCAATATAGATTATTTACCATATCTGGTATCAAAATGTTTTTATTTAGAAAAACGAACTATTTTTTAACGGCGGGAAAAAAAGCCCAGCGTTACAATGGGAAGAATTTACAGGGGGTTGACCAATTGAAAATAACAATGACCTTCATTGACCGGGAGAAAATAAAGAGACTGAATGACATTAAAACCGCAGAAAATGAATTCAGGCACCTTGCCGGTATTTCACAAGGAAAAAAGGCAAATAATTAATCAACCAATGGCCTGGGCTGTTTTTCTACAGGCAAAACGGGAAGGGGCATGGTGTTTACCAAAAGTGGGGACTGCACCTCTTTTGCCCTTTCGATCAGTATCTCTTTACCTGACCGGGTCAGTCCGAACAGGGGTATGGCGGTACCCACCTGGATGAGAGGTTCCACCAGTTCCCTTATATTTCCTGAAGCGCAGCTTGTGATTATATCTACCTGGCTTATCATGTTCCTGGCATCATCCTCACATATGCCGGTGAGGTGGGCTGCCATTAATACCACCTGGATCCCAAGCCCGGCTTCAAGTTCACGCAACTGCGAGGCCATGGCAGGGTCAACCACTGATACTGCGATTCTGCCGTGCCCCTGTTTGGCTGCCAGTTCCAGTCCTGCAGCCTGGTCAATCCTGGCAGTGGCTGGGTCAAGCACATGACCGCCCATACTGTGTATGGCATCTATCACTTCAGGGATGGGGTCGGTTTCCACCAGGCCCGATATTTGGGCATTCATACCCTGGACAAGTGCAGGACTGGATGTGATCACGGTCCCTGCCCCATCGCATACCGTTACTGTGGAATCGATCAGGCCTTTGGCAAGGGCAGTCATCATCACCTCTGAAATACCAAAACTGGCGAATACGCCCAGATCAAAACGCCTGCCTGGTGTGAACATGCCGAATTCCCTTATACGCTGCTCCATGTTCTGCCTGGCGACCCCTGGCGTGATATTCTCCACCCCGCTGGCCTTGTTCCACAGTGGGCACCACTTAATCTTTGGCTCACCCACTTCCACTACCTTACCATCCTTTACTACCACCTTTGTACGTCCAAGGATCTCCATGATGTGTGCCATAGCATTATTCTCTTGGAATGGAGCAGATATAATTGATTCGGTTACGGTAAAATAGTAATATGTATCATAGTAAGACAGGAGCCGGAATGAACACATACTCAAAAAAAGTGGCAGTGGAACAGTTTAGCAAGCGCTCTAATGCCTATGTGGCCTGCAGTGCCCTGATGAACCAGGCCGACCTGGATACTGTGGTGGGACTGCTAGACCTGACCGGAGTGGAGCGTGTGCTGGATGTGGCTACAGGTACGGGTAATCTTGCCATGGCCCTGTCGCCTCATGTGAAGGAGGTCATTGGCATTGATATCACGCCCGGGATGCTGGAGCTGGCTGTGCTGGCTGCACGGGAGAGGAGGCTGGACAACATCGACAACCTGGTTGGAGATGTGGAGCACTTACCCTTCAGGGAGTCGGAGTTCGATGTGGTGACGTGCAGGTTCTCGTTCCATCATTTCCCAGGACCCCGGATATCCCTGTATGAAATGGCCAGGGTACTGCGACCGGGTGGCAGGCTGGTCATTGAGGATATGTTATCTTCTGAAGATGCTTCAAAGAGCGATTACCAGAACACAATGGAGAACCTGAGGGACCCGTCGCACATCAAACACTACAAGGCATCTGAGATTGAGCAGATGCTGCAAGAGGCTGGGCTGGTGGTGGTTGACAGGGTTGGTGGGAGTTCTGATTTTGACTTAGGGCACTGGATAGAGATGGCTGACCCGCCGGCTGGGAATGTGGAGAAGATCAGGGAGATGATGAGGCTGTCGATGGAGGGAGACCTGTCCGGGCTGGATGTGCGGGTGAAGGATGAGAGAATGGTGTTTAGTTATACGACTGCGATAGTGATGGGGAGAAAGGGTATTTAACAAGCCATAAAACAATTAGATAATTATTGTTGCTCCATCTCACTCCAGATGCGTAAAAACCGCTGCAAGGCCGTAAAGTGGGACGTGATTGCAATCACCACGATAACCCAGCCCAGCAGTTGCATAGAATATATCTCGAAAGGGTAAACAACATTTGCGGCAGTGACCATGATTATGAGTGCCAGCCGGTCTGCCCGTCCCATGATACCGCCGTAATCCCGCCCTACTCCTACAGCCTGGGCCTGGGTGCCCATGTAGCTGGTTATCAGCACTCCTGTGATGGCGGCTGCTCCTATCATCCAGTGGGCATATCCGGCAAAGAATATTCCGCAGATGATGAAAGTATCGGCATACCTGTCAATAACATGGTCCAGCAGGTCGCCCCGGTCTGACTGGATGTTCTTCTGGCGTGCCATCACGCCGTCCACGGCGTCTGTGAATGAATTCAGTATAACAAATACCAGGGCTGCGGCAAGGTACAACCGATTGTCTGGGGAATAATAGTAGGATACACCTGACAGTAATGCAAATATGAGCGAGAGCATAGAGACATTGTTCGGGGTCAGACCCATGCGGGCAAGGGCCGAACCTGAAGGTTCCAGGATGAAGCTAATATACGGCCTGTAGGTGTTGAGGGTCATCAGAACACATCCTCGCTCCAGTCGAACCGCCCTGGCAGATACTTTTCCACCTGCTCAAAGTTACCGGCCGACAGGTGCCCGATTATCGAATCCACCAGTATGGCAGCGTCTTCGGGTGAGGATGTGGTGGTCTCTACTTCATATACCCTGTCGTGTTGTTGGGTGGCTTCAACCAGTATCACATCCAGTGCTTCAGCTTCCATGTTTTCCCTGACCTTTTCCTTGGAATATGCCCTTTCCCCAAGCCTATGGGCCAGTACGCCGGGTCTGGTCCGCAGCACAATGACCGCATCGCTCCCTTCCAGGTAGTGGGATAAGTGTCCTTCAATGATTATTGTTATGGTCTCACCCTTTACCAGTTCATCCAGGCGTCCCTGGAGTGCTTCCATATCTGCCACAAGTGAACCGCGCAGTTCATCCTTTCCGGTATGAAAGCCTTCGTCAGTTATCATCCGGTTAATATCTATGATCCTGTACTTCTTACCAAGTATGTGGGATATGGTGGTCTTACCAGTGCCGGGAGTACCTGTCAATGCGATTATCATGTGGAGTACCTGTCAATGCGATTATCATGTGGAGTACCTGTCAATGCAATTATCATGTGGAGTACCTGTCAATACGATTATCATGTGAAGTACCTGTTAATGCAATTATAGTCAAAAACCAAACAATTTAGACTATCTTTGCGGACTTCGCGCTCTTTGCGGTGACCAAAATCATACACCGCAAAGGACGCAAAGAGCGCAAAGTGTTCAGGATATATGTCAAAGATATTATGTTCTTGACTATATTATAATTGCAATATACGGGTAAGTGCGTCCACAAGCCTGATATTCTGGGTAGGGGTGCCTACAGTTATCCTTATCAGGCTCTCCCCCGCATCCCTGAATGATGTGCAGTCACGTACAATGATGCCCTCTTCCAACAACGCCTCTGTGACATCTTTGCTCTTCTTTGGAGATACATCGATCATAATGAAGTTCGCTTCGGAAGGAAATACCCTGCAATGACCAGATAATCCATCATTCAAAAACTGCCTGCCTGTTAGCACATTCTCGATAGTCCTTTTCCTGTAATCAATGTCCTGCAGGGCTGCCAGTCCTGCTGCTACAGATATCCTGCTTATGGCAAATGGGGTGGTCACCTTCATATATTCCCTGGTTATCCACTGCGGTACCACTGCGTAACCAATCCTGAGACCTGCAAGTCCCATAGCCTTGGACATGGTCCGCCCCACAATAAGATTATCATATTCTGTCACCAGGCCAGTAAGGCTCCTGTCTGCGAACTCCACATAGGCCTCATCAAGGAACACAATCGCCCTGGTGGATTCTACAATCTTCCTGACATCGGCTTTAGGTACAGTGTTGCCTGATGGGTTATTGGGTGAGACAAGGTAGATAAAACGTGTGGAATCGTTGAGTGCCGAGATCACAGAGTCAGTATCCACGCTGTAATCGGGCAGCCGCTTCACATAGACCGGCACCCCGCCTGCTGAGCCCACAGCAATCCCGAAGTATGAGAACGTGGGGGTGGGTATAATAACATCTGTACCGGGCTGCACGAAGAGTCGCATCAGTGTATCAACCACACCGTCCATACCTGCACCCAGAACTACATTATCTTCCGGATAACCCACGTAGTCTGCAAGGGCACGCTTAAGTTCGACAGCGTCTACCGAAGGGTACACGCTTATAGTATCAGCCATGTTACGCACAGCTTCTACTGCCATGGGCGAGGGACCCAGCGGGTTCTCATTCGAGCCCAGTTTGATGATATTACCAGGTTCAATACCGTAGCCGGCCGCTATCTCCTCTGTGGATTTACCTGGTATGTACTCCTTTATTCCCTTGATGGAGCCCTTTATGAATTCCTTAGCATGTGTCATTTAGCCCTCTCAATACCCTCTGCCACAACATCTATCACTCTATCTATCTGCTCCCGTGTTATCACCAGGGGTGGCACGAATCGCAGCACAGAGTCTGACGTACAGTTAAGCAGCACACCGTTCTCCCTTGCATAGTCGACAACTGGCCCGCATTTGACTGCCAGTTCCATACCTACCATCAATCCTTTTCCCCTGATCTCCCTCACAGCTTCCAGTTCAAGTCCTTCCAGTTTATCTACCAGGTAGCGTCCCATCCGGGCCGACCTGTCTACCAGACCCTCATCCTCTATTACTGTAAGTGATGCCAGGGCAGCCGCACATAACAGGGGCCCGCCGCCAAAAGTGGCTGCATGGTCACCTTTTTGCATCTTTGAAGCGGTCTGTTCCCTTGCCAGCAGTGCACCCATGGGCAATCCACCTGCCATTGCCTTGGCCATTGTCATGATATCAGGCACTACACCTGAATGTTCATGTGCGAACCACTTCCCGGTCCTGCCCATGCCGGTCTGCACCTCGTCAAATATGAGCAGTGCACCAGCATCGTCACAGATATCCCTTGCCGCTTGCAGGTAACCATCGTCGGGAACACGTATACCCCCTTCACCCTGGATAGGTTCCAGTATCAGGGCGGCCGTGTCGTTGTTTACGGCACCTTTCAGTGCCTCCACATCGTTGTAGGGTACAAACTCCACCTTTTGGATGAGAGGCTGGAATGGCTCCCTGTACTGCGGTTTGTGGGTCACGCTCAGCGCACCCATGGTCCTGCCGTGGAAACTGTGTTCTGCAGCCACAAAATCGGTTCGTCCGGTGGCCCTGCGGGCAAGTTTTAACGCACCTTCTACAGCTTCTGTTCCTGAATTGCAGAAAAATACTCGGTCCATACCTGTCCTGGGTACAAGCCGGGCTGCCAGTTCGGCTTGCTGGGGGGTATAATATAAGTTTGAAACATGAATGAGTTCTGACACCTGCCTGCTAATTGCTTCCACTACGGCCGGATGACAGTGGCCGATATTGTTGACTGCAATCCCTGCAACACAATCTATATATTCCTTACCCTGGCTGTCCCGGACCAATGCACCCTGTCCGCTGGTAATGGCTATGGGTTGGCGGGTATAGTTCTGGAAGACATACTTTGAATCCTTTTCAATGATATCCTGGTATAAGTCTTTCATAGGTCTTCATATCAGTGATATAAGTTTTACGTGATAAAATCTTTGATGGGACCCGGTTGGGAAAATAAACAGCAGGAGCTAAACCAGTTTTTCCACACTTTTGGCAGCTTTCTTCAACTCAGTTAAAATAAGACCCAAGCCCCCTGCTTTGCTGGCAAGTACTACAATCAGGGCATTGGGACCGGCAGAATAGGTGATCAGGCTGTTCCCATCGGTTTCCACAACAATTGAATTAGGCGCTTCATTGCTGAGTCTCTTTGTAGTGGACTCAGCAGACATATGAAGTGTGGCTGCCAGGGCTGCAAAGGCTTCACTGTCCGAATCCTGGGTGGCCCTGGATACCATTAAGAGTCCGTGACGGGAGATGATGGCAGATAGCTTGATATCACCCAATGATTCCAACTGGATTAAAATTTCTTCAAGCTTTTCCTTTAATGTTGCCATATTACATCCCACGTCTCCCAACTGCACTTATGGCTGTGTTCAATATGAAAATAAAATATATTACAGTAATCTGGAACACTGTGAGAGATATTTTCATAATAAGGACCAAATCATCTCCTGGTGTGGGATTGATCAAATATTCGATTACTGCTGCAATAAAGAAAAAGATCGAACCGACAAACATCATATTAAAAGCTTTAATAATCTGGTCATATTCGAGGAACAACCTAGACCGGATGACATCAGGATCTGTTTTTTTCATAGTGGAAGCTATAAAGAAAAAGATTACCACAATCATCAGCCTGACAATGAAATCAATTGCATCGAAAATAAAAAAGATATTATCCATTCATCTTTCCTCGTATCCGGACCGGCACTATTGTTCAATATTGCTCTTTATCTATCGTTCAATGCTATATATTTTACTTTATTCTTTATATTGGAAAATTACTTGGGAAATTAGTATCCACTTCAAAAAGCATGGTATTTTGACCGGATTTACAGGATTTACAGGATGTTGATGTTGCGGTATATCCTGTCGATCCTGTCAATCCTGTCTAATAATTTTTAAATTACCCTTAGATTTGAAGTGGATACGGAAATTATGATTTTTCACACAAACATATCTTCTGAGAATGTACTTGAGCTGTTTTTATTTAGCAAGACCTTTGATATTGCACTTTCCATATCTTCAACCTCAATTTGTTCTTTATCTTTTCGAATTGCAAACATCCCTGCCTCTGTGGCAATGGCCTTTAATTCAGAGCCGTTGGCCCCTTCAGTGATCTTTGCAAGGTAATTGAAGTCAATGGTCTTCGAAAGCGCCATATTCCGGGTATGTATACCCAGGATATTCTCTCTGCCCTCCTGGTTTGGCATAGGGACTTCTATAAACCTATCGAACCTTCCCGGACGCAGCAGTGCCTTGTCAAGGATATCCAGCCTGTTTGTGGCTGCCAGCAGCCTTACCTCGCCCCTGGAATTAAAACCATCCATCTCGGACAGTAATTGTATCAAGGTACGCTGTACCTCCCTGTCACCGGCTGTGGCGCCGTCATATCGACTGGCTCCGATAGAATCCAGTTCGTCAATGAAAATGATGCTTGGTGCCTTATCCTGGGCAAGTTTGAACAATTCCCTGACCATGCGTGCCCCCTCTCCTATGTATTTCTGGACCAGTTCGGAACCAACGATACGCAGGAAATTAGCACTTGTATGATGTGCCACTGCCTTTGCAAGCATGGTCTTCCCTGTCCCGGGAGGGCCGTAAAGCAATACACCGTTTGGTGGGTCTATGCCGATCTTTGTAAAGGCTTCTGGTTTGGTAAGGGGCAGTTCTACAGCTTCCCTTAATTCCCTGATCTGGTCATCAAGTCCCCCGATATTTACGTAATCCACATCTGGTGATTCTATGACCTCTACACCCTTAAGAAGGGCACTTAAGGATGTAGGAAGTACTCCTACTATTGCCAGAGTTTGCTGGTTCATGGCCACCTGGGCACCTTGTTCCAGGTCAGACCCTTTTATGAATTTGGATATCCCAACCACAAACTGGGGTCCGGTACTGCTCCTTACTATCAGTTTGCCATTTTCAAGAACTTCAACTATAGTGCCCACAATAAGAGGTGAGGTCTTCAATCGTTCCAGTTCATTGGTAAGTGTCCTTAAATCCCGTTCAAATTTTATTTTTTGAGACTCAGCATAACGTTTTTCAGATTCGATCTTATGATTTTGCTCCCTTAAGATGTGATTCCTTTCTTCCAGCTGGTGCATTCTATCAATAAGGTATCGTGAAAAATCGTCATTTCTGAGTTCTGGCGGAATGTCGACAGATAACCCTTTTACACTGTCGTTTTCTATGATCTCTGTCATATTAAATCTCCGAATAATATTTAAGTTCATACGATATATAGCCTTTTCGAAGGTTGAATTATAATGCAGTGTGAAATATGCGGCGTTGAGATTATTGGATCTGCAAGGAAAGTAGTTGTTGAAGGAACAGAACTTGATGTTTGCGGTAGGTGTTCCCAGTATGGTAAGGCACCCCAGGGTTGGATCCCTGTTTCAAGAAAGGTTGCACCCGTTGTTGCAGCTGCACCCAAACCCAAATCAGGTATGAGAAAAACCAAACGTCGATCCTTTGATGATATGGATGATGAGATCGTATCAGATTATAGCAGGATCATTCGCGATGCCAGGGAAGCAAAGGGATGGACACTGGAGGAACTCGGCCTGAATATAAAGGAAAAGGCAGCCCTGATACGCAAGATCGAGCGTTCTGAGATCAAACCTGAAGATAATTTGCGAAAGAAACTTGAACGCAGCCTGGAGATTAAACTCACCGAACGGGTCAGCCATGATGCCATGGAGCATGGAACCGGGTTCCAGGGCACCACGCTTGGAGATATTGTCAAAATTAAACGTAAGTAAAAGGTACGACTCAACCTTTTCTAATAATTATTGATGCATCTACCATTCCAGGATTTCTTAAAAATCCTGGTATTCCTCATCGCTTCCGGTACCTAATTCCATTTCAGGCATTTCGTCAATGTCTTTGGCAAGTAATGAGAATGCACCATGCCTTGGGCTTACTATTATAATATGAGCAGGGGGATGGATCTTTTTTAATCTTCCAATGGCTGAACTTGCATGGTCCCCCAGAGGGACTACTGCCGCTGAATTGCAGTTTTTCCTGAGGTTGGTATGCATTACATCCTCCAGTACTTTGTCTGCTTTTCCGGGGTCCAGTTTTTTCGGGCTATCATCAAAGGATAGATGACCGTACCTGACCAGGTCCCTGAGTGCCACATTTACTTTTGTGGAATTCTCAGCTCTTATTACTGCAAATGATTTCATTTTTAACACTCCCATAGAAATGATTGCATTTTATTCTATATATATTTTTCAGAATGATGCGAATATTTATTATATATTATATTTTGTGCCAAATACTTAAGTTCTTTGCTTCGTTTTGTTCATGACATATAATTTTTACCAAAGCCTGCCTAAAATAGTTGAACTTAAAGTAGCGAACCTATGAATTAGTAATTAGTAACTACCGAATTGGCACTCTACCCTTTAAAATGATTCGGCAGTTCATCCTTTTCCAGTATGATCTCACCGGTTTTCAGACCCTCGGCTTGTTCAGGCGTCAGTATGTCAATGCTGGCCTTATCAGATATTATAGCACTATTACCCAGGGGGTCCTCGATAATAATGGTGATGCCAAGCTCCCCCAGCCTCACCTGCCGTAATGACCCAAGTATCTCATGGGCCCTTTCTATGCTCCCGGGCGGCTCATCATCCCACCGTGTCACCATTCCCACGACATCCTCAATGCGGCACAGTACACCTTCAACATTTGATACATAGGATTCACTTGCTGGTCCGGGTTCGATATTAATTCCCAGTTCAGGAATCCTGATAGTCCCGGAAATAGAGCGTATCACCCTTATATCCAGGTCTTCGGGTGATTCCACTCCCAGGGTGAACCTCATAGGTTCTCGCTGGGTTAAGATCATGGTATCAGCATACTTGAATCCACAGTCACATTGGGAGCAGGTATGCATAACATCGCCAAAAAACGGGATATTATCCGGCTGCCAGGTAATTATAATGGAGTTTTGGCACAGAGGACAGTTGGTTTTAGTAAAAAAAGGTTCAGGGTCCGTATTCACTATTTGCCACCGAAAATCTTGGAACGGTCAATCCTGACACCCATAGGGGCAACGATTACCTGCTCTTCACCCACACCCGCAATATCGCCGTGAACATCCTCAACTACTTGTTTAAGTTCCTTGATAGCACGGTCGAGATTGAATTTGTCCCTTTTTAACAAAGAAATGTCAACAAGAAGCATATTGCCATCATAGACTTCCTTTTTAAGGTCAGGTAATTCATTCAAATTATTAAGCTCTGCAATGCGGATATACATCTCTGCAGGTTCGTTCTCAATTACCTCTTCATAATCACTCAGATCAAGGTCAACATATTCGTCAACATTTGATTTGGATTTCGCTGCGCCCTTAAATAGTTCTTTGAGTGCTGCCATTAGTATTCACCCTTATAATAATCTAAACAGGATAACCTAACTGACTTATACGATTGCCATTACATATATGTTTTTGTTTTCCTGCTACTGTAAGCATCGTGTTGATCCCCCTGTTACACTTCGATATTCCATATCCTGTCACCCACATAATGTATTGTCTTGACAACCTTTCCACTATCCCCGGTCATCTGTTCACCGGACACCAGCGCCCTGCCAATGGCCAGGGGTTTACCATGTGTCTGCTCTACAATTATGACCATATCCCCTTCTTTAATACCAGGGTCGGCAGAGACAATGCCCGGTCGCATGATATCTGCACCTTTGGCCACAAAAGAAACAGCACCTGCATCTACCATCACAAGCCTTTTTTGAGGTTGGAGTTCCAATGCGCCCCGGACAGTAAAGAATGGCTCACCATCTGTAATGAAAAAGAGTGGTTTTCCATCCACAAGTATCAACTCATAATTCTCTGCCTGGGCCAACTCAATGCGTTTTGTTCCAATAACGGCATTAGCATCCTCAAATACATTCTTGATCGTATTGATCATTTCTTTTTTCTGGGTTTTCCGGAGTTGATGCCTGGGTTTTGCTTTCACGTATTTTATTCCTCATTATTCGATAGAGGATTTCAATAGAGGATTTCAATAGAAATCTTCGATAGAAATCTTCGATAGAAGTCTTCATTAGAAGTCTTCGATAATTTTAAGTAGGCGTATAACTACTTTGAAGCAATATTCATAGTTTAGCATTTAAGCTTTTTCAATGCTATTGGACAAGAAAATGGTTACATTATCCGCATTTACCAATGAAAATGATATGTCACTTGTTTGTAAAAGAAATACGCAATTGAAAACACGGGATAGATAAATAAAGCATAATGAAGTATAACTTAAATTATAACATCAGGAGCAATAAATATGGGGAAAAGACCACTTGACATTCTAAATAATGCACTGGGCAACCCTGTCATTATCAAACTAAAAGGCGAACGCATTTTTAGGGGTACACTTGAAGGTTATGATATTCACATGAACCTGGTGCTGGATAATGCAGAAGAATTATCAGATGCCGAAAATGAAAAAAAAATGGGTACAGTAGTGGTCAGGGGTGACAATGTGGTATATATCTCACCATAGGCCGGTGTGATCTCCATAATATATATTTACTCTGAACACATAGAGAATTGCCCTCGAACAGGAATAATCATAAAGTTACAATCATAAAAGGTAGAATAATATGTCGAAAGGTACCCCATCAATGGGAAAGAGGCAGAAGCGCATCCATATCAAGTGCAGGCGTTGCGGCAGAGTCTCATTGAATATTCATACAAAGGTTTGTGTTGCATGCGGATTCAAAAAAACAACTCGTATGAGAAGTTATAAATGGCAGAGAAAATCCGGATTAAATGGCGACTGAACTTTACATTGTCTAATTGTATTATTAACAATCAAATTATCAGGTGAACCTTATTGCGTGAATCCTGCGGAATTGTCGGTCTCGCATTTAATGATCGGGAATCGGATAACGCTGCATTACCGATTTATTATGCATTATATGCCCTGCAGCATAGGGGCCAGGAATCCACAGGTATTACGGTTCATGATGGCAAAAGTGCCCGGACCCTCAAAGGTATGGGGCTTGTGCCTGATGTTTTTAAGAAATATAACCTTAGCGACCTGAAAGGTTTTGTGGGCATCGGGCATGTAAGGTATTCTACAACTGGTGATTCCACTATAGAGAACAGCCAGCCATTGATAGTGAATTTTATGGACCGGACCATTGCCATAGCCCATAATGGTAACCTGGTAAATAGTGCGGACCTTATAGCAGAGTTCGAGGCTGAAGGCCAGGTATTCCTCACTTCATCGGACACCGAGGTCATAGCCCGCCTGCTGGTCAAGGAACTTCTTAAAACTGATATTCTGGGTGCGGTCGAGGAAGTCATGAAAAGACTGGTGGGTTCATACAGTCTCACAATCCTTGTGGATGATATATTAGTGGTCGTAAGGGACCCCCTTGGTTTCAAACCATTATGCCTGGGTGAGTTGGACGGGGGATATGTGGTCACCTCTGAGAGTGCTGCTATTGATACCATCGGCGGTAAGCTTATTCGTGATGTACGGCCCGGAGAGGTCCTGATATTCAAGGACGGCAGATATTCCAGTCACCAATTGTTCAAGACAAAGAACACTGCCCATTGTGTGTTCGAATACATCTATTTTGCCCGCGCTGATTCTATTATTGACGGGCAGCTTGTCTACCAGACCAGGATCCGCATTGGTGAGAGGCTGCTGGACGAACATGCCATTGATGCCGATATTATTTCACCAGTCCCGGACAGCGGTATAACTTTCGCCATCGGATATAGTAAGAAATCGGGTATTGATTATATAGAAGGCCTGATGAAGAACAGGTATATTGGCAGGACCTTTATCATGCCCAACCAGAATATGCGGGAGACTGCGGTCAGGCTGAAGCTCAATACCATCAGGCAGAATCTTGAATGTAAGAAGGTTATCCTGATGGATGACAGCATTGTCAGGGGTACAACTTCCCGGCGTATTGTGGATATGGTGCGCAAGGCAGGTGCTGAGGAGGTGCATATGCGTATAGGCAGCCCGCCTATTATGTCGCCCTGTTATCTCGGTATCGATATGGCAACCAGGGAAGAACTGGTAGCAGCCCATAAGACCGTGGCAGGTGTGGAAGCGGTCATCAATGCTGACAGCCTGGGATATGTGAGCGTGGAAGGACTGGTGGAAGCTGTCGGAATACCCGAGGATGACCTGTGCCTTGGCTGCCTGACAGGGGTGTATCCGGTGGAGATACCGGGTGAGGAATGCAAGCGGCGCCAGTTGACCCTCAACCAATTCTAAGGACGATATTTTTCTAAACCTTTGCCTTTTGGAACATGTAACCACCCAGACCTATAGTGGCAGCAGCAAATAGGAATAAAACTGCAATGCATATGTGTATCGGAATCTCGGTCTCGCCCATCAGGGTATATCGCAGCGCCATGATACCGTATGTAAGCGGGTCAAGGTAGACCAGCGTCTTCAGCCACGAAGGCAGGTCACTTATCCTGAAAAATGCACCGCTTAGCAGTAGTACAGGCATGGTGATGAATGTCATTATCATCTGGAACCCTTCATGGCTTTCGACATACGAGGCCAGGGCAATGCCCAGCCCAATAAATCCCAGTCCGATGAGAAGCATCACACCCACACTGGCAGCCATCCCAAGACAGGACTGGTATTCTACCCCGATGGCAAATGCTACCAGCATGATCAATGTGCCCTGTATCATAGCCGTGGTCACACCCCCTAGTGCCCTTCCCAGTGCCACAAAGAACCTGGGCACCGGGGCAATGAGTATTTCCTTTAAAAATCCGAATTCCCTGTCCCAGATGATACTGACACCCCCCATAAGGGATGAGAACAGGATGGCCATACCGATGATGCCCGGGGCTAAAAAACCGATATCAGTCTGTCCGCCGCTACGCATCTGGAATGATGAATTGAATGCTGTACCCAGGATTACCAGGAAGAACAGGGGTGTGGCCAGGGAACCGATGATCCTGCTCTTTGACCTCTTGAACCTGAGCATTTCACGGAGCCACATGGTATATACTGTGTTCAGGGCAATGACGATATTTTCAGAAAAAACAGACGCATGGTTTGCCATATCAGCGCCTCCTTGCCTGGAGATTGTAGGTTATCCTGTCAACACTGCTGGTCCCTTCTTCCCTGATGGCCCTGCCTGTGTAGGATAGGAATACGTCGTCCAGTGTGGGCCTGTGCAGGTCAACAGACAGGACGTTGATACCGGCATCAGATGCGATCTTCAGGACATGGGGTATCTGGCCAGCCCCGTCCTTGATAGTGATAAAGATGCTGCTGTCCTTTTGCTGGACGCTTCCGGCAGAACCGTTCTTGTTGTAAAGGTCGAATAGTCGTAAAGCAAGCTCCCCGGTTTCCACAGTAAGTATGATAACGTCCCCGCCAAGTGCATTCTTCAGGTTCTCTGGTGTGTCCAGGGCTTTTACCTGGCCGAAGTCGATTATGGCTATGCGGTTGCATAGGTGGTCGGCCTCTTCCATATAGTGTGTTGTCAGCAGGATGGTGACGTTTTTTTCCTTGTTCAGTTGCCGTATGTAGTCCCATATATGGTTGCGGGTCTGGGGGTCAAGTCCGAGGGTGGGTTCATCAAGGAACAGTACTTTGGGATAGTGCATGAGTCCCCTGGCTATTTCGAGGCGTCTCATCATCCCGCCGCTGTATGTTTTGACGATCACATCGGCTTTATCATTGAGTTCGACCAGTTCCAGTACGTCTGCGATCCTTTGTTTTCGCAATTGTTTTGGGAGGCCGTACAGTCGTCCGTGAAGGTCCAGGTTTTCCTTGCCTGTGAGCCTGTCGTCAAGGGTGGTACCCTGGAACACCATGCCGATATTTTTCCTGACCTCTGAGGGCTGTTTGGTGATGTCGGCACCCCATACTTTTGCACTGCCGTTACTTGGTGTTATCATGGTGGAGAGCATGTTGATGAGTGTGGTCTTGCCTGCGCCGTTTGGTCCTAACAGGCCGAATAGTTCTCCATTGTTCACCTGGATATTGATGTTGTCTACTGCTACTATGTCATCAAATTTGCGGGTCAGGTTGAATGTCTCAATGGCGGGTGTGTTCATGGTTGGTACATTTCTTTGTTAGTATTTAATGTTGAAGATGTTAAGGTGCAGGCGTTATCTGGATGTGTGGGGATATATTGATGTGGCTGTTGGGATAGGTGTGTGGTTGTGTTCGGGTAGCTGGAACCCGCGTTTGGCGCAGTAGCCAGGCAGGGGGCATCCGGGGAAGTTAGTGACTCGATAAGGATAATAACCATATTAAATATGTACTACTAAACTCCCAAGAGCTAGCAGGGACAGGCTTGTGTCAGCTTTTAAGGTAGCCCCTTTTTATGAGAAGATTAAAGTCATTCTGTGACAGTATACACAATCCTGCCCCTTTAATGCCGGGGTGGCAGAGCGGACTAATCCAACGGAGCCGTTAGACTCCCTGGAGTCTATATGCGGCAGGCTCGAGACCTGTTGTATCGTAAGGTACACTTGGGTTCGAATCCCAACCCCGGCGCTTCTCCTCCTTGTTTCTCCTCTGGTATTTCTCACCAGCTGTTTCACAGCCTTGTGACTGGTCAGCCCAGGCAAACGAGAATAAAGGCATCTCTTGCTCCGTCATCCATCTGCGGTTAATATTTTATTGATTGTCATGCAGCAGACTATAATTCAGATGGGAACCCTTATAAGATGAACAGGATACAAAGTGAATAAACATGAAACTCTCAGACAGCCCGGTGGCAGCAAAAAGCGATGATCCTGAAGTGATCGATACCACATTCGACCGTGATATCAGGGATATCCTCTCAGGAATGGGGCTAACTGAAGAAGTGCTCCTCTCAGCTGCCATGGAACTCTATGTACCCCATCCAGGGATAGAAACAAAAGAAAAGGCTGAGGCAGTGTTCAGGCAAGAACTGGACGTGGCCTTAAGCGACCCCAACCTGTGTATCCTGGTCTATGCGGGTACACTGCTTGAACAGGCAGGCAAGTCGGGCAAGCTGCCCAACCTCAGCAGGGACTCGTATGAAAGGGACCTGACATTTTTAGTATGTGATGAGGTGCTGGGAATGAGCATAGCCACATATATAGCCGGACATAAGGGTATGTTCGAGTATGTGAGGTTCGACAAACTTAAACCAGGCATTATCAAGGAGCTTGGACCCTTTATGGATGATGTGATAGCAGGCCTTATAGGCGGAGTATCTTCAAGCATGTATACCAGGGCGGTGGTATGAACCTGTTTGACGGACTACTGGGTGCAATTGGGTTTTTAACTACATTACCGGCAGGGAAAACTGACAGGTTTGTGCAACTTCAAAAACGGACATACCTTTTCCCTGTGGCAGGGGTACTTATCGGCATAATACTGGGAGTAATAGCTACTATATTAATGGTCCTGCTTCCAGACCAGCCAGATATTTTTTCAGTACTGATGATCATATCAATCTACTGTTTTACAGGTTTCAACCACCTGGACGCCCTGTCTGATTTTGGGGATGGTATCACTGCCCACGGGAGCAGGGAGAAAAAGGTCAGGGCATTAAAGGACATGGCCCTGGGTACGGGTGGTGTGGCCTTTATTGTATTCTATCTGTTGCTTTTATTTGTGCTCATCCAGTCGCTTGCAGCCGTCGGGATCGGCACTCGTTGGGGATTTGGAATTGGAATTGGCATATCCCTGCTTGTGGCTGAAGTGGCATCCAAACACTCCATGATCACAACAGCCTGCCTTGGCCAGCCCATTCACCAGGGGATGGGATCTGTGATAGCAGATAATACCGGCCCGGGCCAGTTGTTAGTAAGTCTTCTTATTTCGGCGCTTGTCTGTACGGTGGCGATGGGGATGGCAGGACTTGTTGTACTGGTGATGGCAATGCTGGTATCTGTTGTTGTGTTGGTGATATCGAACCGGCATTTCGGGGGAATTAACGGGGATTGTATCGGTACTTCTAATGAACTGGCGCGCCTGGTGGCACTTGGAACTATATTTACCATCTATGCAGGAGGACTGGTAGCCTGGATGCCCTGGTGATGGCAGGCGGGCGGGGCAGCCGGATGAAGCTGCCAATTGAGAAGCCCATGCTTGAGATCAATGGCAAGAGACTCATCGAATACGTACTGGATGTTTTGGCTGGGGCCAGCCATGTCGACCGGATATATATAGCAGCTTCTTCCAACGGGCCTGATACCCTGAAATGGCTTAAAGATTGCAGCTTTGACATACATGTGATCAATACGCCTGGAAGTGGTTATGTTTCTGATATGGTGACTGCCGTTGAGGGGGCAGGCATCAAAGGACCGGTGATTATGGTCATGGCCGACCTGCCCCTGATCACTTCCGGTATGATCGATGAAATAATACTAAGATACAATGAGGTGCCCCAACCTGCGCTTTCTGTCTATAGTCTGCTGTCTATTTGCAGGAAAAAGGGGCTGCGTCCCGATACTGTTTTTAACAAGGACGGACAATTGATCGTACCTTCGGGAATAAATATCCTTGATGCCGACAATATACGCAAGGAGCAGGAAGATTTTAATTATATACTTGACAACCACAGGTTGGCTGTGAATGTAAATACGATGGAGGACCTGGAGATTTGTTCCAGGTTGATGAAAGATGATGGATACTAATGTTGAAAATGAAATTTCTGTTGATACGCTTCAATTACTACTGGGACAGGAATCTGTTGAGCAAGGGAATGTTCCGGATGAAATACTACTGCTTCCAAAAGCCATAGACGATCCTGATTGTTTGCCTTTTATTATTGAGGAGCTGGATGGACTGGAGATAGAGAATGAGAAGATGTTCAGGCTTGCATTGCTGAATGTCCAGATAGACTCTGAACTGAGGATGGATGAGGATATACAGATACATCAGCGGCGGCGTAATGTTGCACAGGATATTGAAAAAATGATCTTTGGAGAATTGTTGATCGAGATAGGCGCACCATTTGTAGAGTGAAAATCCCTGAGCCACTATTTCAGGGGTTTTAACTTAAAAATTGTTTTGTCTATGTGTATAAACATAGCGTTTGGTACCTTATTGAACTTCCCATAGTACTCTTTTTTACGAGTATCACCTTCATTTTAAATCTTTTCTCGGCGTATAGTAAATTATAAACGCATTTCGATATCGATATAGGTAATTTTCGTAGTTTCAATCAAATCTTTTGACAGGATTTACTGGATTTACAGGATTGGATCGTATCCTGTCAATCCTGTCAATCCTGTCAGAAATTTCTATTTTCTCAATACTTCTTTACGCAATTCATCCCTCACTATCATTAGCAATTTACCGCTTCTGTCCAGCCCTTTCACACCCCAGTACACATCAGTAGGCGAGTCCTCGTGCAAGCGGGCATTTCCTGTAGCAAGGAGCTTAGCACCAAGTTCGGAGTGCTGGCTGAACTTGGCCCGCAGTGCTCTAAGCATTACATCTTCTTTTATTTCGGGCCAATTGGGCGGCAGTTCCCTGGTCCACGCAAGTTTCCTGGCTTTTGCAGGGGTGGAGGCCAGCCTGATCTTTTCTTCCAGTTCAGTTCCTGCATGCTTCATTGACTGGAAATAGTGCTCCACAGTGGCATATTTCTTATTGTCTATGATCATCATGGCTTTGTGAAAATTAGATAAGAACCTGTATCTTCCATCCGTCCTGCCTTTGGTCCTTTCATAGAAGTAAATATCATCAGGCATACCCGCATCCTCAAGTTTAACCGGGTGACTGCGAGGAGCTACCTGTAACCAGTGTGGACCCGCCGTACGGTACCACCAGAACCCGGGCGTTGGGCCCATAATCTGCCGATGTAGTATCAAATGCTTCCTGTACACTGGATACAGGCTTGAAATACGCTTTTCTTGCCACTTCAGGCGGCAGGTCTGAAACAAGATACAACGTAAACTTCAGAGCCAGTTTACCTACAAGTGCAGCTTTATGTCCGCCCTGTAAAAAACCATTGTTCAACCGCTCAATTGCCTCTTCCGGACCCGCAACTGCATTGATCCATTCCTCGAATACGGCATTTCCCAGTCCTTCACTACACCGGGCGACCAGGATGATGGCACCCCCGGGCTTCACTGCGGCTTTAACATGCTCCAGGGATTTATGTGACTGGAACAGGTCTATATCCTTGGGCCAGCCCCCCTGTGATACGACCACAATATCTGCAGGTTCCACTGTATGCTTGTACATTGCATCAACCATAGCAGTCCCTGCCCTGTGGGCCTTGACAGGATGGCCCGCCATTGCCCCTACTATTTTCTTATCGCTGTTGAGGATGACATTCAGTATAAAATCAACACCAAGGATATTCCCTGCTTCCTCAATGTCGGCACGAACCGGGCAGTCCGGGTTCCCTGCAGTAGTCCCTTCTTTCGTCATCAGTGCGTGGTTCGCCTCGATCGACCTGCCTGAACTGACACCCGGAAGTACTGCCTTTAACCCGCCCGTATATCCTGCAAAATAGTGGTGCTCGATATTACCTGTGCAGATAACAATGTCCGATTCGGCCACAGGCTGGAATACTTCTATAGGTGTCCCCCTTGTAGTGGTCCCGAGATGGACGCACTGATCCTTATCGTGGTCGATACACTGGAATTCCCGGTAGATATCCGGGCCTACGATGTTGATTTTCTCCTCTTTGGTCTGGTGCCGGTGAATACCCAGGCCGAATATTATGCTTATATTTTCCTTTTCCACGTTGGCGGCCAGTAATTTGTTGAGCAGGGGGGGTAATAACACTGCTGTTGGCACTGACCGGGTGGTATCGCTAACGAGTATGGCTACCCTGTCGCCGGGCTGCACTATTTCGCTCAAGCGTCCCCTGCCGATTGGATTTTGCAGTGCTTTTAAGATAATGGTCTCGGGGTCCGCAGTTATGCGGGATTTAGTTGGGACTACTGTTTCTATCGTGTGCGTATCAGGGATATTTAGTGATACAGATGTGTTTCCAAATGGCAGTTCCAGCTTCATGGTCATGGATGTTAGGTTGGTTACAATGTATAGCTATTGCTTATCAAATAAATAATCCTATTGAATTCTGGTTTGCTTCATATTACACAGATATGCCTGACACTTCCATTATGGCAGCTTGTTCCCCCTAAGGACTTACTTAAGGATAGCCTGTCAAAATCAATTTGTGGTCTCCTGAGAGATATATGAGAGAATTCAAACCGTAAATGAACGCAGATTTGCGGCATTGTATCTGCGTTCGTATTTATGCAAAAGTATTGAATGTAAATGAATAACCGCAGATGGACGCAGAAAATTTACATTCTAAATGCTCTATGTAATATTTTAACAATGATGTGTTCTCTTTAAATGATAGGGAGAATTAAGATGAATGGTATTCTAAAGAAAGTGGTGGACAATTATACTGGTGTACCTAGTGAGTAGAAAAGCAGGTGTATAAGGAAAAGAACATGACGGTTATTAAGAAGGTGAACCAGCGGTTAAGAGAGGATAAGGAAGTGCAGGTGCGCATCTGGCAGATACAGGCGCATCCGTGGGTGCGGGTGGTGGAAGGAGAAGCATGAAAGAAAGTAAAATCCCCAACCTCATCACTAAAATCAAAACCACAACCCCAGCCCACACCCTCGAAACCCAACAACTCGACTTCAAGCGCTTCCCCACCACTTCCTCCCGCGAAAACCACAAAAAGAAACTCTCATCCCTCCTTCGGGAATACGCAGTCGCCTTTGCCAATTCAGACGGCGGCATACTCCTGCTCGGAATAGAAAACAACATCACTAGTGTCAAGTCAACCATATAATGTTGTAAACTATATATCATATGTCTCCCATATTCAACTTGAGGGGATTGAATATGAAGAAATACATCGTGACGCTTACTAAAGATGAACGCGAAACTCTTAGAGCACTTACTTCCAAGGGAAAACATAAATCACAGAAAATTCTCAACGCTCTGATTCTACTTGGATGCGATGAGGGTGAGTATCAGATAAAACGTTCGACCAACGAAGAA
>Ga0255452_1021_pt1 | contig 20474 bp, 21 predicted proteins | sample ANMaggQLBNCT01D9_FD_182652 | JGI IMG/M metagenome (GOLD analysis project Ga0255452, IMG submission 182652) | Sediment cell enrichment communities from methane seep in Santa Monica Basin, California, United Staets - ANME aggregate JGI... | ecosystem: Environmental > Aquatic > Marine > Cold seeps >...
CATAATATTAATTCATATGTTGCCAGATTTTGAACACAATCAGATGTAAGATCAAGATAACTGAATTTAACATGTTCTTTTACAAAAGGTTTTATCCTGTATTCATTTCCATGTTCCTCGAAGTACCTGTTAAGTAAGTCTTTTCTAATGCCACTAACCTTATTACTTTCATAAATTCCTGACTTTGATTTGATTATGCTTTTTCGATCAATATCAGTGCCATAGACCATCAGGTCATATTTTTTCCCTGCCTTACGAAGTGCTTCAAGAAACAGGATTGCAAGAGTATATGTTTCTTCCCCTGATGAACTGCCTGCACTCCATACTTTAATTATATCCCTGGAATCTGTTTCTTTATTCTGTAATATTTTCGGAACAATATCTGTTTCAAGTGCTGCAAAAGTCTCAGTGTTCCTGAAAAATTCTGTGACATTAACAGTAAGGGCATCTATTAGTTTATTAAATTCTTCCGGATTATTCCTTAGTAATTCTATGTAGCTTTTTAAATCATCTCTTTTGGTCAGGTTCATCCGTGTGTTGAGCCTTCGTTCAATATAACTATCCTTATAGTGACTGATGTCAAAACCTTTATATTTATGTATAAGAATTCTAAGCGTATTGTGGCTATTGTTGTTAATCATGATAATGAGCCTATACTATTTGTATTCCTTTTTTTATCATATAGGATAAATTTAAATACTGTTTCTTATTATACTTATCATAATAATATTAATACTTTAAAAAAGGAATTGCAGTTTAAGAGGGGACAAATGTGAACGAAGCTAAACGTATGACTATTAAGAAAATACTTATTCTAAGTTTTTTGGCTTTTGCTGGTTTAATGGCTATTATCGGGAGTATTTCAGTGTACAATATTATAACAATGGAGGACAGTGTTGACCAGATACTGGACGTCTGTGTGCCATTATTGTCTGAAATATTAGATGCTCAACATGAAATTGAAACCAGTTATGGTTTAACGCTCCAGTATTTATTAACTGAGGATCATTCCTCAAGGCAGCAGAACAGACAGGACCTCCAAAAAAACTTGAATAAGATCAGTGAATTAGAAGAACATATCACTTCCGGCATTATTTCAAGTGGAGACCTGGATGTTACCAATAGTTTACGGGAATCCGATCAGGATTTTGAAAGAACTACAATTGAGATCATGGACCTGCATGACTCAAAGATAAAAATATCAGATGAGATAAACGTGCTTGAGGCCCAGATGGTAGATAAGTCCAATGAGATGTTATCTCTTTCTCAAAAAATACAAATTAACGATATATACATTAGAATATTAGAATTGGAGGCATCTGAATATCGATATTTGTCGAATCCTTCAAGTTCAAATGCACAGAATATTCAAAATCGTGTTTCATTGCTTAAAACTGATATTACCACTTCAAATATGGACCTCGTCAGCAAGAACCAATTAACACTAATGACAGACCAAAACTATGCGCTTTTCAATCAGATAGTAGCCTTAAACGAAGACCTGGTAGAAAAAAATGATGCAATAACCGATTCAACCTTAAAGTTAGATTCGATTTCAAATACCATGATCAATGATCTGGAAAATCTTTATTTCCTGAATAACCAGAAACAATTGACTATCAAAGATAAAATCCAAAGTAATATCAAGTTATCTATCATAATGGTAGGACTGGCTACCCTGCTGGTGATTGCCCTTGTATTGTTATTATTTTTAATAGTCCGGAAGATAATCAGGTCAATATCAATTTTTTCAGATCATGTAAATATTATTGCCAAAGGAGATCTTTCCCATGAAATTGAGATAACCAGCAATGATGAAATGGGTGATCTTGCCATCACATTAACAAATATGAAAAATGATATTAAGAATATTATAATAAATATCAGGGATGCTGCACTTACTTTCGGGTCTACTGCACAGGAACTGGCTGCTTCCAGTGAGGAACTCAGTGCAACTACAGAACAAGTATCATCCAAGACACAGTTGATCGCAAAGGGTGCCAGTGACCAGGCACATGAAGTAGAATCCATGTTAAGGGAATTGATCAGGCTCTCACAAACTACAGAGGATATTGCCCGGACCGTAGGCGAGGTTAAAGATTTTTCTGAAAAGACAGACGAAATGGCAAGGGGTGGAAAGGATATGGCTAATGAGGCCCTTGTAAAACTTGAAGTTGTAAAAGCTAAGCTCGGGGAATCTGCCGCTGCAGTTGAAGGGCTTGGCGTCAAATCCAGCAAGATCAGCAGCATCGTGGATGTTATTACTTCAATTGCCGACCAAACCAATCTCCTGGCATTGAACGCTGCCATAGAGGCTGCAAGGGCGGGTGAACAGGGTCGGGGTTTTGCTGTTGTTGCATCAGAAGTAAGGAACCTGGCAGAAGAGTCAAAAAAAGCTGCCGAACAGATTGATTCGCTTATCAAAGAAATATCTGAAGATACCAACCAGGCAGTAAAATACACTGAGATCGGAACTGCCGAAGCTGCTGAAGGTATTGAAATAACTACCAAGGCATTACATTCACTGGAGAAGATATCCCAGGCAGTAAGTGAATCAGCCGAGAGGATCAAAGGAATTACTTCCATTGTTGATTCCCAGAAAACAAATACTGATAATGTGGTGGAAGCAATGGATAAGGTTGCTTCAATTGTTGAAGATAATTTGAACTCTACCGAAGAATCGGCTGCGGCTACCCAACAGCAGACTGCATCTATGGAAGAACTCACCTCAGCTACTCAAGAACTTGCCCACCTGGCAAATAGATTACAGGAATCTGTCAGCAGGTTCAAAGTATCCTGAAGGGTTGTTGTACATGTCTGGCCAAATGGAATCCAAAGATATGCAGGTTGTCATCTTCTTCCTGGATGGGGAAGAATACTGTGTAGATATTTCCATAGTACGGGAGGTTATCCGCATGGTTGATCTGACCCGCATTCCTAAACTACCTGAGTTTATTGAAGGTGTTATTAACCTGAGAGGGCAAATAACAACAGTGATCGATCTACGAAAACGTTTTGAAATGAAACCTGTAGTTAACGATAATAATAGAATAATAATCGTCGACTTAAAAGGTGAGCCCATAGGGATCATAGTAGATTCGGTATTAGAGGTCATGAAAGTGCCGCCCGGACAGATCGATGATATGCCGTCAATAAAACATGCCCGGACCCAGGAATACTTAAAAGGGATATGCAAAGTCGATGATAGGATACTCATTTTACTTGATCTTGATAAGATACTTACAGAGCTTGAGTTTGCACAAACCGAGACCATAAAGGAAGATTTAGAAACACCAGATACACAATAATTGAACAATTGATTACGAGGAAAATATATGGCAGGTATATTGGTAGTAGATGATGCCGAATTTATCCGGACGTTACTAAAGGACATACTTTCAGGCAACGGTCACCATGTTGTCGGTGAGGCTGCAAACGGTGATGAAGTCGTTATGAAGTACATTGATCTTAAACCGGATCTTGTGACAATGGATATCGTTATGCCAAAATCCATAGGTATTGAAGCTGTAAAAGCTATAAAGGCTAAGGACCCAAAAGCTTGTATAGTAATGATCAGTGCCCTGGGTCAGCAGAAATTGGTCATGGAATCTATAAGGGCAGGTGCAAAAGATTTTATCGTAAAACCATTCGATGAAAAGACTGTGGTGGAAGTAATAAACAAAGCACTTCTATGATTTTCCTTATACCTTTTATTGTTACCAGGTTGTACCATGAATTCTTTAATAGTTATAGGAGCATCTACAGGAGGACCGGAAGCATTGGCTGCTGTTCTATGCAGACTTCCTGAGGATTTTTCTGTACCTATTGTGGTCGTACAACATATTCTGCCAGATTTCACCGGGACGTTTGCAAAAAGGCTGGACAAAAAGGGCAACTTAGTGGTAAGGGAAGGGAAACAAGGGGATATATTAAGACACGGGCATGTATACATAGCCCCTTCCGGCAAACATTTAGTATTCAAACATGGCAAGATTGATCTGGATGATGGAGCGTGTGTTAATTTCTCAAAACCCTCAGTTGACGTTACCTTGAAGTCTGCTGCCAGGTTGTTTAGAAAGAATGCTATCGGGATCATACTTACAGGTTTGGGATCTGACGGCACTGTTGGAGCGAAAGCAATTAAGAATGTTAAAGGTATTACGATTGCCCAGGATAAACGCACCAGTGTGATTTTCGATATGCCCGGAAACGCTATTGGATCAGGAAATATAGACTATGTTCTGGCAGTTGAGGATATTGCTGATAAGATTATGGAACTGGTGAAAGGACGATGAATTCAGACCTGGAGAAATATAAAGATATACATGTCAGTGATATGAGGGAACACCTCCAAAACATGAACAGGTCGTTCGTGGAACTTGAACATGACCCTGGGAACATTGATCTGCTTAATGAGATATTCAGGGCTGTCCATACCATAAAGGGGAATTCCGCCACAATGGAATATGATAATGTAGCTCATCTGGCACATGAAATGGAAAACCTGCTTGACAAGATCCGCAATAAAGAAATTACCATAGACCGGGAGATAATGGATATATTCTTTGAAAGTTTTGATGTAATTGAATCAATGATAGAATCCATCTCAAACAATGAAGAAGTAATGGACCCGGCAGCGATCATTAAAAGGCTTGGACAGATATTAAAAGTAAATGAAACAGAAGATGTTGATAAAGTAAAAGCTGTTGATAAAGCTGAAGATGTTGATAAAAAACAGGAAGCTGTGGGCCAGGACGATGAACCGGACCTGAGTACGGATGAATTGAAAAAAATTACCGTTGCAATGACATCGGGAATGACCGTATATGAAATTATTGTCACAATTGACGATAGCTGCAAACTGAAATCAGCCAAAGCCACTATTGTGATACGAAACCTTGGAAAGATCGGGGATAAGATAGCAGTTTATCCGGATGAACAGGCAATAAAAGCAACCAATCCCGGAAAGTTCCATGTAATACTGGCATCCAATTCTGAAATCGATACTATAAGGGATGTGGGTCTTAGCGTTTTTGAGATATCAGATGTTGAGGTCAAGGTAATAGTTGGTGAGGATGAAGAAAATCATGAGTTTGACCTGGATTCGCTGGAAGAATTCGATATCACACAAGAGCCCCTTACTGTTGAAGAACCGGTAGAACCAAAAACGTTAGAAATAAAAACGGTAAAACCAGAACCGGAAACTGCTCTCCCGATACCAAAAAAAAGCGAAACAAAAAAACCATCAGTATCGCCCCCACAGACCGTCCAGAATATCAGGGTCAATATACAGCAACTTGACTCCCTGATGAACCATATTGGTGAATTGGTAATAAGTAAGACCAGCCTGGAACACATGGCCTCAAAATATGAGATACCAGAACTTACCGAATCAGTGGCCCACCTTAACCGGATCGTGGAGGTACTCCAGGAAGAGGTAATAGAAATACGGATGGTACCTGTTGACCAGATATTCAGCAAATATCCCCGTATCATACGTGACCTTTCAAAAAGCAGTGGTAAGAAGGTCAGACTTGTGATCGAAGGCGGTGATATTGAACTGGATCGTACTGTGCTGGATGGCATTAACGATCCCTTAGTGCATATTCTCAGGAATTGTGTTGACCACGGTATAGAAACGATAGAGGAGCGGACTGATGCAGGCAAACCAAAAGAGGGGACGGTACTGCTAAAGGCAGCACGTGGGAAGAACCACGTCAATATCGAAATATCGGATGATGGTGCTGGCATAAACCCTGAAGTGATCAGGAAATCTGCAATATCCAGGGGATTGATGTCTGAGGATGAGGCCGCTGCAATGAATGATGATGACCTGGTCTCGATATTATTTCAGCCTGGCTTTAGCACGGCAAAAGCTGTAACTGACATTTCGGGCAGGGGAGTAGGGATGGATGTGGTTAAAAGGGATATCGATAGACTGGGCGGTAATATTAAAATCTACTCGACTCCGGGCGAAAGGACATGTATCAGGTTGAAGTTGCCATTGACACTGGCGATCATTAAGGCCCTGTTGGTCCGTGTTGGCAATAATATCTATATTCTTCCTATCAATAACGTGCTTGAATCTTTCAGGATTAATGAAGACCAGATAAAAATGGTTGATAAAAAGGAAACCTGTATTTTAAGGGATGAGGTTATTCCGCTTGCAAGACTGAACCAGTTGTTTGAAATAGAAAGCAATGACAAGGATTTAGATAATGGCCTTTTTGTTATCATAGTGGAACACGGGGATAAACATGTAGGGCTTATCGTGGATGAACTGGTGGGTCAGCAGGAGGTAGTTATCAAATCCCTTGGTGCTTCCCTGGGACGTGTCCAGGGTTTTGCAGGTGCCACAATAATTAAAGATGGCAGCGTTGCATTGATTTTAGATACAAATTCACTGTTATTGTTATAATATTTTACAAAAAGGTCGATCTGATGAATGGTATAGAATTGATGTCTCAGGAAAAATCCTTTATGGATAGACTGGGCCGTTTAAGCGGGAGAATGGGCGCAACTGCCTTATCCCATATTCTGGGATGTAAAGTGAATCTAAAGGTGAGTGAAATATTCTTTATCCCGCTGGAAGATATCCAGTATTTGTTAGGTGATCCTGGTATTGTGGTTGCTGGTATCCAACATGAGTTTGTCAACGAATTAGAAGGTTACTTATTAACTCTCATACCGGTTGAACTGGCAAAACACCATCTATCTCATTTGCTCAAAATGGAGGTGGATGAAGATTATATGGCAAGTCCCCAGGGTCTGTCCGGTCTGGGTGAGTTGAGCAATATTTTATGCGGCTCCTATATAAGTGCCATCGGGAACATGCTGGATATTGTCATCATCCCGTTTATGCCACATGTCAAAATAGATTTGATGGGGGCAATTACCCAGGATATAATATTAAGACTAAAACCGGAAACAGTCCAGGCTATGATCATTAAGACTGAATTGATAATCGCAGATGATGTTATCAGTATCCATATATTAATGCTGCTGGAACAGGATTCGCTCAAATTATTATCTGATAGAATTCGCCTAAAGACCGGAGTTCAAGAAAATGGAAATTTCAGACAGGATAAACAAGATTGATAGGATAGGATAGGATACGATCCAATCCTGTATATCCTGTAAATCCTGTCAAAAGATTTGATTGAATCTAAGAAAATTACCTATATCGACATCGAAATGTGTTTATAATTTCCTATACGTTAAAAAAAAATAAAAATAAAAATTGCAATCTGTGGTGTTCACAGGGAGGTAAAATATTGGTATATAAACGGGTCAATATGGCTGAGATGGTTATTTCCAGGAATGAGGATATTTTAGCCATATATGGCCTGGGGTCATGCCTCGGGCTTACTATTCACGATCCAACCAGGGCCGTCGGAGCCATGGCACATGTTATGCTTCCAACTAACTTGACTGGTATTACTAATAGCAAACCAGGGAAATACGTGGATACTGCTATAGATGAAATGATCAATGGTATGAAAAGATACGGGTGCGAGCAGGAGAATATGGTGGCAAAGATGTGTGGTGGTTCAAGAATGTTCAAGACGTCTAAGGATGATGCTGAGTGTATTGGTGCAAAGAATATTAAACTGGCTACAAAAATTCTGAAACAGAGGGGAATTCCTGTTGTTGCACGGGATGTTGGTGGGGATTTCGGGCGTATTGTGGAATTTGATGTGAAGACCGGGCAGATGTATATCAAGACTGTTTCCGGGGACAGAAAGGTTATTTAATTTGGCTTTGTCAGATTAGCCTTTGACACACTAATATCATCGAAGTTGAATTGGTCACCGCTATATCCCGGACAAGATGTAACGTAGCCTGTAGATCGATTTTTCAGGTGTAATATATCAAACCCGATGCTCAGGTGATGTAATTATCGTTTCCGAGGGGCGGTGGTAGATGGTGACTTTGAGGAGGTCGCCAGAGTCGAAGTTGTTAGGGCTGTTAGTCCCGGCAATATTAAAATTCCCTGTGTCACCCGGATCCCAGATGTTATCATGACTATAATTTGCTGTGGCCCCAGATAATTTATGAAGCACCCCCTCAAGAGGATCAAAACCTGCAGGCCTAAAATCAGGCAGATCGATTAAATTCTTTTCCAGCGTTTCCCCGTTCACACTAATGATAATACTAATCTCTGACACATCAAAAGATTCCCCGCCCCTGTGCACCAACACCACTTCCTCGTTGGATGCATTAACACTCTCGATGTCAATATTCGCGATAACCGGTTGCTCCAGCTCGTAGCCCGTGACCATAGTATAAACAATGCCTGAAGCCACCACTACTATCGCCGTTATCAGGATAACTCCCATTACTTCCGATATTCCACTGTCATTGTTAATACTCTTAAATGTCATTCATATTCCTACACAAATTCTCTTTCAGGTCCTAATCCCTGATCCTGCTGATCAACAGCAATCCCCCAATAATAACAATAAATATCAGGACCGAAGCAACATATCTGCCCAATGTCCTGCCATTCCACACGATTGTATCATCATTGGAAACCACCATATCAAACCTTACCAGGCGATCCACATTCAGATGCACCGACTGTTCCAGTGTATCCTCATTATTTATTACTCTAATTGTATATTTAGTTTTTGGGTCTAAACCGGTAAAAATATACATACAATCCCCGGACCCACCAGACACCATTTCAGAACCACGGATCACCTCCACATCAGATATTGTATTAACACTCACCCACAGATCAGCATAATCCTTAACCGGAATTGCCTCCCCGTCAGAATAACTCAGTTGAGCAGGTATATCCAGGATAGAAAGCAAGGTCGGTGCCAGATCCTCCTGGTTGTACTCACCCTGATCAATACCAAAAACCACATTGGGAGAGATGATCAATAGCGGTACAGTAACAGCTTCACTTGAATAGTAATCATCTGACGCATGTCCACCCCTGGACGATTCCGGAGTCTTGAAAGCCATACCATGGTCGGCAGTGATGACAAGTGCAGTATTACTATCCCGGGCAGCACTGTACAAAGGTTCCAGCTTGCTATCCACACCCTCAATAGAACCAATATACCCATCCACACCATTGTAGTGCCCGGCGCTGTCCACCACCCCCACATTAATAGTAAGGATATACTTCATATCAGGATGCTGCCTGGCCATATGTGTAACAATATCCCTCGAAGCATCCAGTTCCCAGTTTGAATATGCAATATAGCTATCCAGCCCATCGGTCCCGTCTATGTATCCAGGCAGTTCCTGTTCCCAAAATTCAAGTTCCCTGACAATATCCACAGGCACACCCGCATCATTTACCTGCACCTGAAGAGATGGAGTTGATATTGAATTGGATGGGCTGTGGAGGATAATATCCTGTTCATCACGCATTTCGGAAAAATCACCATTGTGCATGATGGCAATACAAAGGAAGCCTTCGTCTTTGAGCACATCATAGATAGTAGCATCATTATATTCTACCATTCCCTGTTCTGCCCCGGAAAAACCGGTGATGATAACAGAATGGGCAGGTCCGGTACTTGGAGTCGGGACGATGATCCGGGGCAGCAGTATCCCATCACTCATCATATTCTTAAAAAAAGGCACATCAGCGGATTCTACCGGATCACCATTGAGTGCAAGCGGGGTACTTCCCGGAGTAACATACGCTGACCCCATACCATCAACGATCAACAGAATAATATTTTGCGGCGGGTTGGTCTCCCCAACCTCGATAGTGGTCTGGGCCCCAGTTAATGATATGGAAAATGATACCAAAAGAATAAAAAATACTGACAGCCCGCAGCGATATATTCCTTGCCCTGATGTCATTTTCATCACTAAGAGAACCGGAGTGCTTCCATCAATTTTGACATGTCAACGATCTTATCATTTTCACCAATGATATGTGAAACCACAAGATACCGGCCGTGAGGATAAGCTATCAATTCGCCCATCAGGGTATCATCAACCATATATGTACCTTTCATGGCTGATGCCTGGTTGAATTTAGTCTCTGATAATTCCCAGGTAATACCGCCCTGTTTATCTGAAAAATTGCAAGGGGTGACGGCATATCCTGCCATCTGTTCTGTACTTTCATCAACAACTATGATAGTCGCCCTGTGATTGCCTGGTTTTTTGAAGACCATGGTAACCATCCCATCTTTGCTATAGTTATTTGAATGCTCCCAAATACCTGGCAGTTCATCAGGGATGATGGATCTCATTTCAGTGCTGTTCCTGACAGGAGGCAGTGTATCAGAAGCATCACCATCGGGCTGCAGGTCAGCCGGTGGTGCTAAACAATCAGTATTATTGTCCAGACAACCTGAAAATGCAATGGCAAAAAGGAATAGGACTAAAGATAGTGAAATGGTATATGTTCTTGAACCAGTTTTATTTATCATCAGGAAGCTTTCCATTTTATTTGTGGATTTCTCAAGCTCAATTTTATTATAGTCAGGAACCAAACAATTCAAACTATCTTTGCGGACTTTGCGCTCTTTGCGGTGATCAAAATCATACACCGCAAAGGACGTAAAGAGCGCAAAGTATTCAGGATATATATCAAAGATATTATGATCTTGACTACAATAGGATTTGGTATAACATTTACCCTTTTGCTACCCCGATAGGTTTAACCCTGACCACCTTGCGGGCAATATTCAATTCATGCACTACGTTGACCACTTCGCTACTGGATTTGTATACTTCCGGTGCTTCCTCTGCCAGCATGGACGGGTGTGTGGCCTTAACCGTGATACCCTTATCTGCCAGCTGTTTCTCAAGCACTTCGCCCCTGAATTTCCGCTTTGCTTCACCCCTGCCCATGACCCTGCCCGCTCCATGACAGGCAGACCCGAAGGTCAGTTCCATTGCCCGCTCACCACCGTGCAGGATGTATGACGGCGTGCCCATGCTGCCCGGGATGAGCACGGGCTGGCCTACTGACCTGTATGCGGGGGGAACGTCCATGTGTCCGGCCGGGAACGCCCTTGTGGCCCCTTTTCGGTGCACATAGACCGACTTATTCTCACCGTCGATCTCATGCTCTTCCAGTTTTGCCACATTGTGGGCCACGTCGTACACCAGGTCCATGCCCAGTTCATCGGCATCCCTGCCAAAGAACCTCTCAAAGGTCTCCCTGACCCAGTGGGTGATGACCTGGCGGTTGGCCCATGCATAGTTGGCACCGGCAGCCATGGCCTTGAAATAGTCCTGTCCTTCCCTGCTGTCGGCAGGCGCACATGCCAGCTGTTTGTCAGGCAGATCGATGCCGTATTTCCTGGATGCCTGCTCCATGACCCGCAGGTAATCAGTACATATCTGGTGGCCAGCACCCCGTGAGCCGCAGTGGATCATGATAGTGATCGTTCCTTCCCTGATCCCGTATGCTTTTGCAATTTCAGGGTCGTATATCTTATCCACTTCCTGTATCTCAAGGAAATGGTTGCCGCTGCCCAGTGTACCGAACTGGGGCTTGCCCCGCTTGCGGGCCTTTTCTCCTACTTTCATGGGATCAGCCGCATCCATGAACCCGCCGTCCTCACAATGTTCGATATCGGCCTCTACTCCGTAACCGCTCTCTACCGCCCAGCGTGCGCCATAGTTGAAGGCATCGTCCAGTTCGGTGCCGGACACCCTCAGCCTGCTTTTCGAACCCACACCCGAGGGGACAGCCTTGAACAGCTCGTCCATCAATTCACTGATGCGCGGCCTGATGTCACCTGCCTCCATGTCGGTCCTGATGATACGCACCCCGCAATTGATATCAAACCCCACACCGCCTGGAGAGATGATCCCCTCATGTGCATCGAAGGCGGCTACACCGCCGATTGGGAAGCCGTAGCCAAAGTGGGCATCGGGCATGGCCATTGAATACTTCTGGATGCCAGGGAGCATTGCCACGTTGGCGGTCTGGCGCAACGTGTTCACTTCAAGGTCGTTCATGAGTTTATCTGACACGAATATACGGCCAGGGACCCTCATGCCTTCCTGGAAGTCAGTAGGGATCTCAAAGATGTTCTCTTTCACCTTTCGTACTAGTTCCTTTGCCTGCTGCTGTGTCATATTAGATAATCCTTTGTTGTATGATATTACCTTGACGGTCGGTCTGAACCTTACTGTATATACTGTATATATTCACGTATCAACTATAACGTGTGCACTGTACCCACCCTTCTCTTTTGTGACTTCCAACTGGTGGTAGGTGATGGCCTTTACCTCGGTTTCAAAACTGTGACGCTCTAGGTTTAAGTTCTCGCCAGAAGCCTGTCCGTGCAGGATATAACTGCCGTCGGCCTTTTCAATGGAATCCACCCGGAACTGGCCAAACACGATTTCCTCCACCTCGAACAGGTACAGCAGTTCTGACAGGTAGTCGTATAGCAGGTTCTCAAGCCCCCGTGATTCCAGTTTAATGTCCACTGAGTGTTCGGGATTCAGTGCAGCAATATCAATAATAACATGGAACATTGCATGGGCTGCCTGCTCAAATACTTCTTCCAGGGTGGTACCGTATGCCTTGAACCTGAAATCAGCAGGGTGGGGGAGGTATTCGTATCCGGGTATGTTCATGGTGTGATATACGCTACAAGGTTAAGTAAAAGTGACGATTAAAGCCTCTTGTTAAGTGCGCTTTAGCGTATCAATATCCAGAAGAAGGTCATCTCTTGAATACTGGTATGGGATTTTCCGCCTGTGTGCTTCATCCATCATACAGGAGGGGCTAATTCCTGAAAATTCCGCTGCCCTCCATAATGTGATTTCGCCTTTCTTGTACAATTGCAGAGCCTTTTCAATCAGTTCTGATTCCATGGATTTATTGATAACTTTACACATGATAATAACCTGTGTAATGAAATGACAACAATTTCCAGATTCGTTGTATATTGTTAAATATTACGTAAAATTGCTACATCCCTTTTTCAATATGCACCGTCTGTGTGGGGAAGGCTATCTCCACGCCCATCTCTTCCAGCATCTGCATGATATTCAGGTGGAATTCTTCCCTGACAGTAAGGTATTCGTCCCACACCGTGGTCTTGGTGAAACAATAGATGAAGATGTTCAGGGAAAAGTCACCAAAGTCAGTGAAGTGCACCATATAGAAGTTATGGTCGAACCTGTGGTCTTCTTTGATGATCTGCTTGATGCCCTCTACCACTTCGGTCATCTGGCTGGCAGTAGTACCATAAGTTACACCCAGGTTGAACTTTATCCTGCGCTTTTTCATGGAAGAATAATTGATTACACCATTCTTGATGAACTGGCTGTTGGGAACCGTGACCTGGGCCTGGTCGAACCGCCTGACGCGGGTGGACCTGAAACCTACTTCTTCCACTGTACCCTCAAAGTCCCCTATTTTTATCCAGTCGCCTATATGGAAGGGTTTGTCAGCGAAGATGGTGAAGGAGCCGAACAGGTTGCTCACAGTATCCTGGGCAGCCAGGGCAAAGGCCAGGCCGCCTATACCTAAACCTGCCAGCAGGGAAGCGATGTTATACCCAAAGTTGTTCAGGATGAATAGTATGCCCAGGGTGATCACAAATACACGCAGGCTTTTTACGATAAGGGGTGCGAGCTGGTCGTCCAGTTTACTAGCGGTCTTTTCTGTGGCCTTGTAGATGAAGTGGCCTACCACGTCAATGAGCTTGAATAAGTAATACAAAAGGATGAATGACAGGATCAGCACATAGGCTTTCTGGACAATGCCTGCGATATTTACGACTCCTATCGTTTCAGGGAGCTGTAAGGAGATTATGGCAAAGTAGAAGCCGTGCAATAATATCAGGTAACCTAATGGGGCTTTTGAGGCCTGCACTACCAGGTCATCAAATTCGGTACTGGTCTTTTGTGTGAGGAGTACTATTTTCTTCTCAATGATATGCAGGAAAAGGAATCTGACTATGTAGGTCAGCAATATGATGATAAAGAACAGCCCGAGCTTTTCCATTGAGAGGTTAAGCATTTCTATATTGAGGATTTCCGATATTGTTGTCATAGGGCTATTGAGATAATCGTGTTATCGATATTTAAAGGTTATCGCTATGGAAAAGGGTACAGGGGGATGTTACGCCAAAAGGGGTGGTTTATTGGGGATGGGAGAGTTGTATGGAAAATATATTGCCAGGTAGGGTTCTAGTTCTAGTTCTAGTTCTAGTTCCAGTTCATCCAATACGGGAGAGTGCCACTGGTATTTTTTTACTAAACTCCCAAATGACTGATAGGTCTCTACACTTGCCCTGCCCCCCTCCTCCCCTCCACTGTGATCGAAAAGCAGCGCGCCCGCCCCAGCCAAACACTGCGACAAACGGCGCGCGGGTGCTCTGTGATGCTGGCGGTGGCTATGGCTGTTAAATCAGTACATTTACGTTCCTGATATTGCACCCGACAGCGAAACGCCGGAAAGAAGCTCCTTTGAAGAAGTTCTGTTGTCAGAGCAAAATTAAGAGTAATACTAAAAAGAACATTAAGACAATATGGTTATCCGCCTATTATGCAAGCACTTGCAATAGAAACTGTGCTTAAACAGGCGGAATTGATTGCAGATGGATTAATACAGAAAGGATGAGGTGATGCTATAATTGAGTGGATTTTTATAATATTGTTGGTGATAGTCTTAATTTATTTATTTTGGAAATACGCAGAGCTAAAAGGTGAAAGTGAAAACCGTGGACGTGAACTCTTTGAAAGGTGGAGATCCACAGAATTAGAAACGCAAGCGAAAGAGAAAGCAGAGTTATTATTTCGAGATTGGATGCAGCAAGAAGAGAAAAGGATTCGAGAAGATGCCATTAAGAGGAGCGAAGCAGTTGTAACAGGCAAAGTGACGGAGCATTTAATACCTTTTTTCCCAGATTTTAAATATAATCCAAAAAATGTAAGATTTTTAGGAACCCCAGTGGATCTTGTTATTTTTGACGGGTTGAGTGAAGGCGAAGTTAAGAATATAGTTTTCGTTGAAGTAAAAACGGGGAAAACAGCAAACATGTCAACCAGGGAAAGACAAGTCAGAGATTGTGTTCAAAACAAAAATGTGATTTGGGAGATAATCCACCATAAAGGTAGTTGAGATTAAGTTAAAGTATATGATAACATCGTTCTGCTTGACTCTGTGCCTCTTCTGGGCTTGCCCCTAACTGGGTCACTTAACAGCAGGTATGCGGTTCGCTTACGCTTGGGGCTTCACATACCTGCAAAACGTTAAGTGAAATGCGTCTTCAATTACCCGCTCCCCCTCTGCTTACCCACCGCGACAGACAGCGCACGGGTGTTCTGCGATGCGGGCGGCGGCCTCGGGGAGTGGTGGATGCTGCAGGGGGTATATATTGCTGTAAAAATATATAATCCATGTAATGCTTAAACCCGCAACGTACGCAGAGGTTCGTAGAGCGTTTTTGCTTTTCTCCGCGTACCTCTGCACACTGCGGTTAAAATAGAACTGATTCCAGCCCCCATCCTCTTTGATAATTTGGTTCTATATGATACATCAACAGGATGTACGTATCCCTTTCAAAAAGTATGGCAAAATGCAAAATTAATCTAGACACAGATTACACTGATTTTCACAACAACTATTAATCTGTGTAATTAGTGTAATCTGTGTCTCAAAATTCCGAGCAATATTATCAATTACCATTTAATTTGAAAGGGATACGGATGTACCTCTATTTTGCACGGTAATCGCCATTACAGGACATACACCCACACAAAACTTGCAGAAGAGACATGAATCCGGGTCCGCTGCAAAATATTTTGGATTACCATCTTTCCTGATTCTAATGTCCCATATTATCGGACCTTTAGGACATACCTTCTTGCAGCGTCCACAACCGGTGCAAGTATTGTCAACTATTATTTCTACTGTCATTTTAATTCCAATGTATTTTTAAGGACCTCATCTCCCTGTATACCAAAAGAATTTCCCTACAATAATGGAAATATATTCATACAAGCATAAATAATACCCTTAATGGCCAATTAATTATCACATAACAGGTTTAATGAGCATACGCATGTTATTGATATGGAAATCAATTAATATCCGGAGAAAGGATTGAAATATTTTATGGATTTAAACCACCTACTTGAAAGATTAAAAAACGGGGACATCGAAGTGGAAGAAGCCAGCAAACAGATCAGGCTCGGTAACATCCACACATTAAGCGAAATATCCAACATCGACCCCTACCGGATGAAACGTACAGGCATACCTGAAGCCATATTTTCAGAAGGAAAGAACCCGGATGACCTGGTCCATATTGCCACAGAACATCTCAAACATGAAGGCAGGGCCATACTCACCAGGGTCTCGGACGAACAGCTTACAGTGCTTGAACAAAAACACACAGTGGAATGGAACAAATATGCCAGGATTGCCATTCTCAGGGCTAACGGTTTCCAGGTAGATAAGACCGGTGGTGCCATTGGCATAATCACAGCAGGTACTGTGGACGTACCAGTTGCCGAAGAAGCAAGGATCATTGCACAGGAGATGGGTGTGACTGTGCATACCATCTACGATGTAGGGGCTGCAGGTATTCACAGGTTGTTCCCACCACTTGGGGATATAATAGAGAAAGGCGTTGATGCAATTGTAGTGGCAGCCGGCAGGGAGGGGACACTTCCCACTATAGTCTCCGGCATCGTGGATGTACCTGTAATAGGGTTACCGGTATCATCGGGATACGGTGCCGGCGGCGGTGGGACCGCAGCGCTGCATACTATGCTGCAATCATGTTCAGTGTTGAGCGTGGTTAATATCGATGCAGGATTCGTGGCCGGAGCATTTGCTGCCCGCATTGCCAATGTTGTGGCAGAAGGCCGTAAAAACCAGGTTTAGGCCAGGCGTGGTCACTGTAAATTACTCTTCCCTTACCTCATCGTACCCGATCTCTTCTTTAGTCAGGTAACATGCAGGGTCGTCTGCCCATACATTATCATAGATAGCTTCTGCCCTGACACGGAAATTTGCGTTACATATATCCAGCCATTTACATCTTGCACATCTGTTCGCATTGGCTTTTATCAGGGCTTTGCGGTCCTTGAGACCAGCCATAAGCTCGTCACTGGTATCCATCCATATTTCGCTAAAGGGTCTCTCCTTCACATTACCAAAAGAATAATGCCTCCAGAACTGGTCAGCATGGACCGAACCGTCCCATGACACACACCCGATACCGATTCCAGTGGAATTGCCCTGGTTCATCATTAGCAGTTCATACACCTCGGCGGCACGTTCGGGGTCCTCTTCCAGAAGGCGGAAATAAACATAAGGCCCGTCACAGTGGTTGTCAACAGTAAGCACTTCCATTGGGAAACCTTTGTCATGCATCTCCTTTGTCTTGTCCATGATAAGGTCCACCACTCGACGGCTCTCTTCATGGGACAGGTCTTCTTCCACCAGTTTCGAACCCCTGCCCGCGTAGACCAGGTGGTAGAAGCAGACCCTGGGTATGCCCTCTTTTTCAAGCAGGTCGAAAATCGCAGGAATATCCTGTGCGTTCTTCTTATTGATAGTGAACCGCAGACCCACCTTGATGCCCTCTTTCTTGCAGTTGCGCATACCCTGCAGTGCAGCATCAAAAGCACCGGGCACGCCCCTGAACTTATCATTGGTCTCCCTCATACCGTCCAGTGATACTCCCACATAGGACAGGCCGATATCCTTCAGGACCTTTGCCATCTTCTCATCAATAAGGGTGCCGTTGGTAGAGATCACAGCGCGCATTCCCTTATCCCTTGCATGCATGGCAAGTTCGGGGAGGTCTTTTCGCATTGTGGGTTCGCCGCCTGAGAATAATATAACAGGCGAGCCGAATTGGGCCAGGTCATCGATGAGTTCCTTGCCCTGTTGGGTTGTCAGTTCATCCTTATACTCGATATCCCTGGACTGGGCATAGCAGTGTATACACTTCAGGTTGCAGCGCCTGCCCATGTTCCAGACCACTACTGGTTTCTTATCCTTTGAGAACTGCAGCAGATGGGAAGGAAGTTTACTGGAATCCCGCCCGTATCTAAGTGCATCAGAAGGCTCAACTGTCCCGCAATAAAGTTTTGAAATGCCTATCATCTATATACTCCATCTTGTTATTTACACACTCTTGTAATTAATAGTTGCAGACAAAATCTCACGCTGTTCATCAAAAGTGATCTCCAGGGAAAACGTGTTATCATCAAGGTATTTTTCCACATGGAAGGTGACACCATTCTTGACATGCTTGATATCCCTGGCGACTTCTTTCTCTACTGCCGCAATATCAAGATGCTGGCAGCAGCCCCCGCCTGTTACAAACAGACGTGCTGCCGGTGAATTTGCCCTTTCCAGTTCAGCTTTTATGAATGCTATGGCTTTATCGTCTACAATAAGTTCAGTCATGATCAATACCAAATTCCTTTTTTACTTCATGTATCAATGCTTTAAAGGTATATTCACTTGAAACGATTGTAACCTGGATTTTATGCATATTCAATGTATTGGCAGTCGGATGTCCGATAGCTGCCACCACCATATCTTCACTGTTCAAGACCTGGATGACCGTATCCCTTACCCCCATCTGCGATGCCAGGTCAAGGAAATTTCGAACCATCATTGAGCTGGTGAACACCACTGCATCAACTGTTTGGTCCAAAATTGCCTGTACCAGTTCTTCCTGTGCACTGTCCTTCGCGGGCCTGGCAATCTCATACACCTGGGTCTCGAAAACTTCAGCACCGGCTGCCTTTAGTCCATCCACCAGTACAGGCGCACCGTGTGAACTCCTGGCTATATCCACCACTTTTCCCTTTCCTTCATGCCTGATGGCTTCCACCAGTCCTGTTGAGCTGTACGATTCAGGCATGAATGATATCTCTATTCCCTGCTCCTCTGCTGCTTCTTTTGTCTTGGGACCTATGGCAATGGTGGTCAGGCGGTTCAAGGCATTAATGAAAACTTCCTGGTCCGGCACCTTATCCAGCGTGTGGTCTATGCCGTTGGCACTGGTAAATATCACAATATCAGACTTTCCCGTTAGCACTCTTGAGACAAAACCGTCAAAGTGCTTATCCTTTTTACCAAGTATCTCTATCATGGGGGCGGATATTACCTCAAATCCGGCCTGCCTGCATATCTGCACTGAATCCTGTTCGTAGCGAGCAGGCCGCATTATGGCAACTGTAGGCCCGGGTTTATTGTTAGTGTTAGTACTGCCCATGTTATCATCAAACCTGTTTGATTTCTACCTGATCTCACCCAGTTCATCATGCAGGGTGACCACGCCGCCTATTATAGTAATGGCCGGGGCTTTTACGCCTCTCTCCTTAGCCAGTTTGACAATATTATCCAGCGTCCCCACTGTAGTGCGCTGGTCAGGCCGGGTACCCCTTTCTATCAGGGCTACCGGCGTTGCCGGGTCCTTGCCGTGTTTGAGCAGTTCGCTGACGTTTCTGGGCAGCATGCTGACACCCATGAGGATTACAATGGTTCCGCCAAAACGTGCAAGTGTGTCCCAGTCCAGTGCAGAATCTTCCTTGGTCGGGTCTTCGTGGCCTGTGATGAATGTGACCATGCTGGCGTGGTCCCTGTGTGTCACCGGAATGCCTGCATAGGCAGGGGCTGCTATGGCTGAGGTGATACCTGGCACGACTTCCACTTTGATGCCATGGCTTACCAGTACCTGCGCTTCCTCACCGCCCCGGCCGAACACGTAGGGGTCGCCGCCTTTTAACCTGACTACTTTTTTTCCTTCTCTGGCCTTATCCACTAATGCCTGGTTTATCTGCTCCTGTTTGAGGGTGTGGCTGCCTGCATATTTACCGGCATCTATCTTCTCTGTCCCTTCTGGTATGCTTGATAGTATCTGCTCGCCTGGAAGCTGGTCGTATACCACAACGTCGGCTTCGTCAATGAGCCTGCGCGCTTTTAGTGTAAGGAGTTCGGGGTCTCCGGGACCGCTGCCTACGAGATATACCTTGCCGGGTTTTGTGCTGTTCATGGGATTGTCTCCGTTGTTTAATGGGGATTATGGTTTTCTTATGGTTATGGAAGTATGATATATTTTCCTGATAGGGAAGTGAATGGGTTTTTTATTTATGGGCATGTGGTATTTTAGGAATGGTGTACGATGGTTTGACACCTGGGTGCAGTGGGCAAGGAGCCTATGGTCCGGCTGCTGGCGGACAGGGCTGTAGATGCTGCGGGGCTGGGTGTGGAGATTGCAAGGGGGTTGGGAGAGAGGAGTGATGGGGGCAATACTTTTACTGCACTTTTGCCATTGATTCTTATACTTCAGCCGCATCCACAATTGCTATGTCAATTAGTGTCCAAAACATCACTAAAGAATTTATTATTCGATTTTGTATGATTAAATCAGTTTCTTTAGCGGTTTTTGCAAGGAATTCTACAGAAAAAATGGTATTGAGCTATTTTTCTATTACTTTTGGATTTTTTGATTGATTTCTCTTTTTCGACATTCAGATCCCTTCCGAATGAA
>Ga0255452_1023_pt1 | contig 20081 bp, 16 predicted proteins | sample ANMaggQLBNCT01D9_FD_182652 | JGI IMG/M metagenome (GOLD analysis project Ga0255452, IMG submission 182652) | Sediment cell enrichment communities from methane seep in Santa Monica Basin, California, United Staets - ANME aggregate JGI... | ecosystem: Environmental > Aquatic > Marine > Cold seeps >...
TTCATTTATAAATCTGTGGAATAACGAATATGAGAATTCTGGCAAGAATCTAATGATTATGGATTATCTCCGCTATGGTATGCATCCTCAATTTAGGTATCTTCCTCACAATAGTGGAGGCAATTACACAGAACAGATAATCACTCCAGCGAGTATGATTAGTGGTGTTGAGTTGCCTATTTTGATGGGCTTTCCGCACAAATCTGTAAGCGGTGTCACGTCCATCACTTCTGTCGCATTCGGTAGAAATGTGTTTGCAAAAGAGCTAAAAAAGAGCTACCGAAATGTAGATATTGGTGCCATTTATCATATGGGGGAAATATTCAAGAACAATAGAGTGCGATTGGATTTAGAGAGCTTAACAGGACATTGTTTTATAACTGGATCGACTGGTTCGGGTAAATCAAATACAACTTACAAAATTATCGATGAATTAATATCACAAAAAAACAATCTTAAGTTTTTGGTTATTGAGCCAGCAAAAGGCGAATACAAATTAGATTTTGGTGGGATGCCAGACATTAATATACTGACAACCAATCCGAAATATTTCAATATGTTAAGCATTAATCCGTTTGAGTTTAATGAACAAATTCATGTGTTGGAGCATTTGGATAGACTTATAGAAATATTCAGTGCATGTTGGCCATTATATGCAGCTATGCCAGCACTTTTGAAAGCATCATTTGAGAAGGCATATATTGTTCATGGATGGGATTTAAATCATTCTATATATATTAATAGAGGGAACGGAAAATTCCCAACAATCAAAGATATCGTTGATATTTTACCTGGATTGCTCGAAGAATCTGAGTTTTCTGCACGAATGAAGGGTGATTATATTGGATCTCTTGTAACACGTGTTGAGTCTTTAACAAACGGTTTAGTCGGGCAGATCTTTACGGGGCATGCAATCGATGACGATGTCTTATTTAACCAAAATACGATTGTTGACTTGAGCCGCATTGGGTCTGCTGAAACAAAGGCATTATTAATGGGCGTGTTGATATTAAAGTTAAGTGAGTTCAGACAATCAACATCAATCGGTACAAACCTGCCACTTAAGCATGTAACCATACTGGAAGAAGCGCATCACCTTTTGAAAAGAACCTCTACAGACCAAGGACAAGAATCTGCAAATGTTCAGGGTAAATCTGTTGAAATGATAAGCAATTCTATCGCTGAAATGAGAACATTTGGTGAAGGCTTTATCGTTGTCGATCAATCACCAACTGCTGTAGATATATCAGCGATAAAGAATACCAATACAAAAATAATTATGAGATTGCCTGAAAAAAGTGATTGCGAGGTAGTTGGTCACTCAATCGGTCTAAATGATAAGCAGATAATAGAATTAAGTAGATTGGATAAAGGCGTTGCTGCAATATATCAAAATAACTGGTTGGAAGCCGTTTTAACAAAAATAGATAAGAGCAGTGATCGATATGAAATATCATCATCCACGGTTCATGATAGAAAGAATAGAACGGCTTTAATAGGAGAGTTACTTACTGAACTTGTAATCCAAGATGCAGATAAGAATTTTAATATGTCGTGGTTCAATACAATTATTAATTCTGCAAAGGTTTCTGATTTTGTCAAAACCGATATAAGACATTTTTTACTGGACTATCAGAAAATGGTTGATACAAAACAAAAGCCATTTGCATTCTCTGAGCTTGTTTTTAAACTTATGAATTGTAACGATGTGTTTAGAATATTTGAATACAAATTACCAAAGAGGGTTTTGAAGAAGACGGATATTGATGATTCTGTTATTAAGACTTGTGAAACATGGAGTGATTACATCTATGACAACTTAGATATCTACGCGGATTTTTATGATAAACAGACGAAAGACAGAACATTTATATGTCTTTTACTCTACAAGATACAAAGTGAACCGAAAAATATTCGATACAAACTTGTACTGTATTGTATCGGTTGATTAACTTTAGAAGGGTAGATTATGTCAGATTTGATTATGAGATTATGACACAAGTTTTTCCAAATTCAATAAGGGGCTATAGAGAAACGCTAGTTATACAATTCCATAGGAGGTAAATGTATGTCTGAGATAAAAGACACTGATGATGTTGACAAGCCGGATGAGGTTAATAGCGAAGGTGCTGAAACGAGCGAAGTCGATAAAGAATTAAATAATCATCATAATGAATATATTGAGAAAGACAAATCGAAAGAATTCAAATTCAAAGACGGCGAAAATATAAAGATTAACTGTATTAATGAAAGATTGGAAGGTAAAAGCCATCCCGAAACTGGTGTCCCATATGAAAAGCGTGAGGTTGAAATGGATGGAAAGAATTTTGAAGTGGTAGTACCAAACTTTGAAAGTTCATACGATGCCCAGTTGCCTCGAGACTTATATGATAAAACTGATCCACAACATAAAATAGAATGTAATAAGCAATTAAAGTCAGAAATCGAGAACAACGAGAAACTACGAGAAATATTCACTCCAGATGAATTGGAGATGATAGAAAACGAAGATACTCCTGATGGTTACACTTGGCATCATGATGCAGACGAAGGGAAAATGCAACTGGTAGATACCGAAAAGCATGGAATAACAAGACATACTGGTGGCCGAGCAATTTGGGGCGGCGGAATGGAAAATAGATAATGGTTAGATTCGAAAGGAGTTAATATAATGAGTATTCAATGGCGATATGTAAAACCATTAAAAGAGAATAGTTTAATTGAAGATTTTGAATGTGCTGTGACTTACGAATTTTCAAATTCATTTAAGGAATGTGTAGTGAATAATAATGGTGGCAGGCCATACGCAAGCGTGTTTGATACTAACAAAACAAAAGAAAGAGAAATAAAATCGTTACTCTCATTCAACAAAGAGGACAAAGAAAACATTTGGAGTATAAATGAATGGGTAAAAAGTGATTTGAATAATTTGTTCATTGCATTTGCAATAGATAATTTTGGAAATCTCATCTGTTTTGATGTGAATAATGATAATATAGTATTCTGGAATCATGAAAACAATGAAACAGAACTTGTTGCAAAGAGTTTTGATGAATTTTTGGGTAAGCTTTACGAATAATATACATAAAATGAAAATTACCGCCAATCTCCCGGAATCTGTTAGTGAATACCATCTTAGCAGCAATGCTTTCCATTGCAACGGTCCCGTTCTATATCAGTTCAAGGATTTATTTTTTGGTAGGCGATAAGTTAAAGCTCAGAATGGGAAACTTGATCATGAAATTATCTTCTTTTGTAACATGCACTACCTTTTTGACCATACCACTCCTTGCGTAGGCACCGAACAATGGGAAAAGTGGGTCAATTTTAGGTGGGAATTTTCATCAGGATTTAATTGATTTGAGATTCTTTTCGCAAAAGTTGATTATTCTTGGGTCCATTATCTCCTTTCCAATGTCCAGCGCCTTTTCATAGCATTCGATTGCCTTTTCCACCTGCCCCTGATTGCTGTATACCAACCCGAGGCTTTCTAGCCATATTCCTTCATTGCGCCTATCGCCTATTTCTTTTGAAATCACCAGCGCCTGTTCATAGTAGTCTATTGCCTTTTCCACCTGCCCCAGATCACTGTATGCCGACCCGAGGTTTCCGAGCCAGTTTCCTTCTCCCTGCCTGTCACCTATTTCTTTTGATATCACCAGCGCCTTTTGGTAGTACTCTATTGCCTTTTCCATCTGCCCCAGATGGCTGTATGCCAATCCCAGGTTTCCGAGGTGTGCTCCTTCTCCCCGCCTGTCGCCTATTTCTTTTGCTATCACCAGCGCCTGTTCATGGTACTCAATTGCCTTTTCTACTTGCCCCAGATTTCTATATGTATTCCCGAGGTTTCCGAGCCATATTCCTTCATTGCGCCTATCGCCTATTTCTTTTGATGTCACCAGCGCCTGTTCATAGTACTCAATTGCCTTTTCTACCTGTCCCAGATGATTGTATGCATTCCCGAGGTTTCCGAGGGCGTTTCCTTCTCCCCGCCGATTTCCTATTTCTATTGAAATCACCAGCGCCTGTTCATAGTACTCTATTGCCTTTTCTACCTTCCCTAGATTTCTGTATGCATTCCCGAGGTTTCCGAGGTTTGCTCCTTCCCCCCGCCTATCTCCAATTTCCCTTGCAATGACCAGCGCCTGTTCATGGTACTCAATTGCCTTTTCTACCTTCCCTAGATGACTGTATGCATTCCCGAGGTTTCCGAGGTTTGCTCCTTCCCCTCGCCTATCCCCAATTTCCCTTGCAATGACCAGCGCCTGTTCATAGTACTCTATTGCCTTTTCTACCTTCCCCAGATTTCTGTATGCAATCCCGAGGTTTCCGAGGACAGCTCCTTCTCCTTGACGATTCCCTATCTCCCTTGCTATCTCCAGTGCTCTTTCATGATATTCAATTGCTTTTTTATAAGAACCTATTTGATAATACAAAATCCCGAGCGAACCCAGCAGGTAGCCGCTTATTTCATCATTTTTGGAAAGATCTGGAAGCAGTGTTTCTTTTAACTCTATACTGCGTTTTATCTCATCCAGCGACTTATATTCAGTTTCCAGTGCAAATTCAACAAGAGCGGGTCTACGTTCTTTTGCCAGTGGAACTTCAATAAATTCTATGACCCTGTTCCTGAAGGCAAAGAAATCAGGGGCCTCATTGCCGATGCGAGTAAGTTCTTTATCAGTTACCCAGAATACTACCTTCACCCGATGATCAATAATTTCCTCCCTTTTAAAATTCAAATACCTGAGGGCTTCAGGAAAACCTTTTTCCAGATTATACACAAAAAAAACAGTCCGCTCAGCCCTTTTTGACGAAAAAAAAGACGGCAGGTCTTTATATTCACCGGCATCAACACTGAGAGCTTCAAGTCCCTGTTCATTCAGCAATTGCCTGATCTCTTTCTCGACATCATCACGCACATATTTACTAAGATACAGTGCAAAAAGAATGGACGCCTTATTATATTTATGTGCGCGGATCAAGTAATTGCCAAGTCTTGAAATCCGCACATCGATAGGATCTTTAATTTCAGTCATTCTCAAAATACTACCTGCAACTCAATCTTAGTTATAGACCATATATCGAATTCGTTTTATTATTATGTAGTCTGGTCCCCATCTAATAATCTTCGATTTGGCCCGGTGGCTGTAATAGGCACAAGCGCACCATCCGGCAAGACCATGGGCCATGCCGGTGCTATTATCAGCGGGGGCGGCGGGACTGCGAAGGAGAAGGTCGAGGCGCTGGAGAGTGCTGGGGTGGCGGTGGCTGAGAAAATAATGGGGATTATCTGAGCAAGTCTGTGTATCAGGATCTAATTGATTTGAGATTCTCTTCGCAAAAGTTGATAATCCTCGGGTCTTTAATCTCTTTTCCAATCACCAGCGCCTGTTCATAGTAGTCTATTGCCTTTTCCACCTGCCCCAGATCTCTGTATGCATTCCCGAGGTTTCCGAGGTTGTTTCCTTCTCCCCGCCTATCGCCTATTTCTTTTGCAATCACCAGCGCCTTTTCATAGTACTCTATTGCCTTTTCTACTTGCCCCAGATCATTGTACGCACTCCCGAGATTTCCGAGGCTGTTTCCTTCTCCCCGCCTATCGCCTATTTCTTTTGCAATCACCAGTGCCTTTTCATAATACTCAATTGCCTTTTCTACCTGCCCCAGATGACTATATGCACTCCCGAGGTTTACGAGCCCTACGCTTTCTACTCGCCTATCGCCTATTTCTCTTAATATCACCAGCGCCTTTTCATAGTACTTTATTGCCTTTTCTACTTGTCCCAGGTTACTATATGCATTCCCGAGGTTTCCGAGCCATACGGCTTCATTGTGTCGGTTGCCTATTTCCTGTACGATCATTAGTGCCTTTTCAAAGTATTCGATTGCCTTTTCTACCAGCCCCAGAACACTGTAAGCTATGCCAAATAAACCTAAAATATTGCTTGTTTTACTTTTATCTGATAATTTTTCTGAAAATCCAAGGGATTCTTCGAAATATTTCAACGACTCATCTGCAAACCCTATAAGTAATTTGATTATTCCGAGATTGTAATTCCAATCAGCAAACTTGGAAGCATCCTCGATTCCTTTATCTTGATATTCTTTTAATAATCCAGTGTAATAATCCCACCGCTCATCAAGTTCCACTTTATCTAAAAATTGCAGATCAGTTTCTCCAAAATCAGCAACCATTTTGACTTGTTCCTTCCGCTCCAGTTCAAATTCAAACACAGTCGTGCGCCATGAAAAGAAATCCTGTGCTTCTTTTAGGATCATGGATAACGATGCACTGTTAATCCAGAGTATTAAAGTGTGGTTAATATTCAGGAATTCCTCACGCATCATATTAAGCTGAACAAGCGCCTCCGATTTTCCCTCCTGATTTTTCTTTTCAATTGCATCGTCCAGGCCGAATACGAAAAATGCAATTTTTTTGTTCTCTTTTTTTTGAGCATCATACAATTCCGACTGCACTGCATTTTGCAGATTTTGTATGAGATTTGTGGAATTAATATTCATCTGGATGTCATAAATAAAAATCTCATTTCCCACACGTTGCCTGATCTCGTTATCAATGGCATGGCATAATACCGGTTCGTTACAGCGAACAAAGGCAATGGTCAGATCATCGGAAATGGAGAGAAGGGTAATCATCTCATCCAGTTTGGAAAGATGGTCAGATGTTAATTCCATATTAAATACCAATTTCGGCACAGATTTTTATAACAAGTTCTTCTCATCCAGAATAGCTCGGACAATTGGATTGAGATCACACCATGACCGATCATTCCTGTATTCCAGTACACTGAGATTATGGAGTAGACCCACGAGTTGTTCATCCTTTTTTATATCTTTTGTCTGATGTACCTCTTGCAGCACCTGATAATCCTCATCACTCAATTGGGCTTGATAGATATTCTTGAGTCCGTTTACCACTTCTACGGCAATGTCCTTATCAATTATGTCCCTATTCTTTGTTATGGCACGAACTGCCGAATCCCTGATAATTCTGATGAATTCTCTCACCACCCCACCGCTCATATCGATAATATATTCAAGAGCATCTGGTTCAAACAGCTCCAAGCTGACCCTTTTCGATACGATTTCTTTCATGAACTCTCTCCCCTTGTGATAAGGATGATCTACCCCCTCACGTTCATTAATTTTGATATTTGGATGAATTATAACATCACTGAAATTAATTTTTATCTGCATAAAGTCATTAGAACTTTTAAGGGATATTGGGAATGTGTAGATGATTTTGCAAAGAGGCTGGGTCAATTGGGTTCCATGATGGTAAAAGAGATGCAGCGCTTTTTTAGAGTCAATCTTTTCTAAGTTGTCTATAATAATCAGCACCTGTTCTCCAGTCTTTTCAATCTCTGAGATGGTATCATTAATTATATTGACCAGTTCTGAAACACGAGGTTCGATTTTTTTTCTGGTCTCGACCCTGGTAGTTGTTTCGCTTTTCATCCACCCCATAATTTCAAGAAGACTAAAGGGTACTTTAAGACCAATCCCACTCCCTCTTCCTTTTTCCTGGATAATCGATTCTATAATGGAACTGCCCCAATTATTTACTCTTTCCAATAGGGGTTTACCCAGATCGATTTCCTTCATCTCCACCTTTTCCAGCATTTTCGTAAGGATGGAAAACAGGACATCAGTATAGTTTACATCGTTTTGATCCAGTAAATCAAAAACATTATAATGTACAATAAAAAATCGGTCATCCAAATTTGATACAAGCCTGTTTAAAGTGGTTGTCTTTCCTGATCCACGGTGTCCGGTAAAAAGAAGCTTGATCGGTTCTCTTGTTTCCAATCCCAATTCAAGGCGATTTTGTAGATCCTTGATGTTGATTTCATTTTGCTCTATTTCAACATAATATTTTTCTAAATCATTATTTAATAGGACTTCATCATGATTAAATAAGTGATAAATATCTCTGATATTTTCAGCCATTATTAGCACAACCTATGATGTATATTGCAACACATCCTTATTAATATTTATACAAAAAACACTTCTGCCAATGATGGTGAGAGTATTTGGAAGTTATAATATGAATTTCGGACTGATTACTTGTTGTATATTTATGTGTAACCTCATGTAATCAAGTAACTGTGAGCGCACCGCCGGGCAAGACCATGGGCCATGCCGGTGCCATTATCAGCGGGGCGGCAGGAAAGAGAAGCGACTAACCGGGGCTGGAATCAGTTTAATTTTAACCGCAGAGTGCGCCGAGGTACGCGGAGAAAAGCAAAAACGCTCTGCGAACCTCTGCGTCCTCTGCGGTTATAGGTATCATACCCACCATATATTTTAACAGCTATTGCAGAACCCCCGCCAATACCCGAGTCCGCCGCCCGCATCTTTTCATGTGGGCGAAGTCAGCGTACACCATCAATCTTAGAGTTACGTGACCCCCGGTTCTGCGTGACGATTCTTGCCGCAAGAAGTTTTGCGATGTGGGAATTTGTCAGCAGGTACTGAAGTCGTTTTATAAGATTCCATTTTCCTTCGTGTGTTGCCTTTGCAATCCTGGTCTGTAGCCTGTTAACATGGGACCATATCCTAAAACGAACAGGATAGCATCAAGCAATCCAAAATTCTGCCTCTTCGCACTTCTTACATATAGAGGACTCTTATAGGTACCTTTTTACATAATCAAGATAAATCTGCTGTAAAAATCGTAGTGTTTCACAAGCACGGATGCAAATCAATATATTATTCAGTGATCACCAATGGAAATCGTAAAAGGCGGACCTACAAAATCCGAAATTGCAGCAATAACACTTTTAAAACTAAAACCTTCTCCCGGTGATGTGATTGCCGATATAGGGTGCGGAACAGGTAGTATATCCATTCTGGCAGCCAAAAAAGCAGGTTTTGTATATGCAATTGACTCCAGGGAAGAAGCAATAACAGTCACAGAAAAGAACATAAAAGAATCACACATTAACAACATTAAATTAATTCAAGGTGAGGCACCAGGCGTGCTGGATGAACTCCCGCTACTTGACTGTGCATTCATAGGAGGGACAAGAAATATCAAACCTGTACTGCAGCAGTTGAAGAAAAAAGTAAAAAACAGGATTGTGGTAAATGCCGTCAGGATACAGACTGTTTCAAACATCATTCAGATCATGCAGGAACTGGAAATATTCAGTGAAGTAGTTCATGTCCAGATATCAAAAAGCTATGAACTTGCAGGTGAGATTGCATTCAAACCTTTAAACCCTGTTTATATCATTGTTGGCGATACCAGCAAAGAAGCACACAGGGAGGAGCCTTAAATGCTGGTTGGAGTAGGACTTGGTCCGGGTGATCCTGACCTGATGACAATTAAAGCTGTTGAGACCTTAAAGCGTGCTGATATTATTTTTGTACCCGGGCGTCTGGCATCCGACCTGGTTGAACCATATGGTACGCCGCATATACTGGAATTTCCTATGACAAGGGATAAAGATATATTGCAGTCCCACTGGGAGCATAATGCTGATAAGGTGGCTGAATATGCAAGAGATGGACTGGCCGCTTTCGGTCTTATTGGTGATCCCAATTTCTTTAGTACCTTCACACACCTTAGCAGGATCATCAAACTGCGCCATCCCGGGATTCTCATTGAAACTATTCCCGGCATCAGTTCTATAACGGCTTTTGCATCCAGAACCAATATCAGTATAGATACCTCTTTCCAGGTCAGTGACGGGAGCCCTGTCAATGATAGAATAATCTTAAAAGCCAGACAACCAAAAAAGATCGTCGAAACACTGCGCTTAGAGGGATTTAGTGATTTCATTCTGGCCCAGCGTTTATTCTCAGACAGCGAAGAGATAATTACGAATACAGACGATATGCCTGATACAGGCGATTATTTCAGTATCATCCATGCGAGGAAACAACGTGACTGATAATAAAAATAATAATAGCAATGATCGTAATAATGGCAAAATATATTTTATAGGAGCAGGTCCCGGCGACCCTGAACTAATTACAGTAAAAGGACAAAGACTGCTTAACAGTGCTGACCTGATAGTATATGCAGGCTCACTGGTAAATCCTGAACTGCTCAGCAGTACAGATGCACAAAAGATCAACAGCTACGGGATGCGACTTGAAGATATCACCAGTACAATGGTAGAAGCGATCAAGAGAGGTGAAAAGGTAGTCAGGCTGCACAGTGGTGACCCGTCATTGTATGGTGCGATCATAGAACAGATCAATGAACTGGCAAAACACAATATTGAAGTAGAGATCATACCCGGAGTATCTTCTTTATTTGCCGCCAGCGCAGCACTGGGTATCCAGTTGACATTAAAAGGAGTTAGTGAAACACTGATCATTTCCAGACCCGCAGGAGAGACCCTGGAGGAAGATGACTTAAAAGCACTATCCAGGCACGGTGCAACCATGGCAGTATTCCTGGGAACCCATACAATAGATGAAATTATGAAAACAGTGGAATATCCTCCTGATACACCTGTGGCTGTGGTCTATCATGCCTCCTGGAAAGACCAAAAGATAATCAAAGGTACAGTTGAAGATATCGCAGAAAAGGTCATATCAGCAGGACTTACTCAATCTGCTATGATACTCATCGGCGGTGTGGTGGACCCGGTACAGTACAGGAGGTCTCATTTATACTCACCGCAATAATTTACCTGCAGCATAATTATGAAGCAGCCGTTAAGGTCAGGGAATGTGTTGATGGAGACCTTATACTGTTCGATGATAATGCTTTTAAAAAGGCATTTTCAGAGTATGAAGCCATCATAGCGGTAATGGCATGCGGCATTGCAGTAAGGCAGCTCGCCCCCTTGCTTAAGGACAAATGGGACGATCCGCCGGTTGTAGTGGTGGATGCAGGACTCAATAATGCTATATCATTATGCGGCGGTCATCATGGTGCTAACGAACTTGCAAAGCGTCTCGCAAAATCCGGAGCACATCCGGTAATAACTACAGCTACTGAAGTACTGCACCGGGCCAGTGTGGAAACTATAGCAGATACACTGGACTGCGAGATAGTGAACAGGGATTCCACCAGGGTAGTGAATTCCTATCTGCTCAGGTCAGACCTGCCACTGATCAATATCTCAGGACCAAAAGTGGTTATGGTAGACCCTGATGTTACAGTGCTTAAAAAGAAAGGAGTGAGGAAAGAAGGACTAGAGAAGCAAGGGGTAGGGAAGCAAGGGGTAGGGAAGCAAGGGGTAGGGAAGCAAGGGGTAGGGAAGCAAGGAGTAAGGAAGGAAGGAGATAACCAGAAGACAGGTGTTATTGTAGGTATAGGTACCAGACGCGATGTGAGTTCAAACAATGTGGTGTATGCTGTGAAAAAAGCTCTGGCTGAGCATGGATTGACATTATCGGATGTTGAACTGTTTGCCTCTGCAACGATCAAAGAGAACGAAACAGGACTTATTGAAGCAATTTTTGGGATGGGGGGGCAGATCGTATTTATCCCTGCTGAAGTGATCAATTCCATCAATGCACCTTCCGCATCCGAGGCAAAAAGACTGGGACTCAATGGCGTATGCGAACCTTGCGCACTGGCACTTAGCAGGGAAAATAAACTTATCATGAAAAAGAAGGTATATGACAATGTCACCATTGCAATCGCACAATAACGGGATGCTCTATGTAGTAGGGATCGGGCCGGGGTCGCCCGATCATATGACCATAAAAGCAGCAGATGTACTGAAGAATGCAGATATCATTATCGGTAACAGTACATACCTCGATCAGATCAGCCATCTGGTAACCAACCAGCAGGTGATAAGATCGACAATGGGACACGAAGTGGAAAGGGCAAAAAAAGCCATCCAGCTGGCCCGGGATAATACAGTGGCTATGGTCAGCGGTGGTGATTCCAATATTTATGGTATGGCAGGTCTGGTGCTGGAAGTGGCCAGGCATGAAAATTCACAGATAGATATTGAGATCGTGCCCGGTGTCACAGCTTTAAGTGCTGTGGCAAGTTTGCTGGGTGCTCCTGTTGTTACGGATTTTGCAGTGATCAGCCTGAGCGATCTGCTTACACCATGGGATACTATTGAGAAACGCTTGCAGGCAACGACTGAGGCAGATATGGTAATAGGCATCTATAATCCAAAAAGCAGGCAGAGGAACAACAACTTCCAAAGAGCTGTTAAAATTATCAGGCGCAGCAGGGAAGATAGCGTACCTGTAGGTATTGTTAAAAATGCGCTGCGCAGTGAGGGTGAAGCAGTCATCGTAACCACACTTGGCAACGTGCTGGAATATGACGATGACGTGGACATGAGAACTACGGTGATCATAGGAAACAGTGAATCCGGAATATGGAATTCCAGGATCATTACACCAAGGGGATATCATAAGAAATATGACTACTGATCTAATATGACTACTGATTTATTAACAACCGCCGGACAGCATACTAAGAAAATTGATCCCGAACTTGTCCGAAGATGTATAGAACCGGGAGCTACAACCCCTGAAGCCATGACCATATCAGAAGCAGGCCGCGCTATTGCAAGAGAGATAGTAGGAGACAATGGTCCGGAAGATGGGATACGGCAGCGCTGTGTGGTAGCCACCGGTGATCCGGCAATCAAGGACCTGCTGGTGTTTAGCAATGACCCGGTAAAAGCCGGGATTGGTGCCATATCTGCAGGTGCGACTATATATACTGATATCAGGATGGTAAAGACAGGTATTATCAAGAAAGGACATAAATGTCAGATAGAGTGCGTACTGGATATAGAAGGTGCTCCAAAACTTGCCCAGAAGTTAGGTATTACCAGGACATCGGCAGGTTTTCTGAGTGCTGCACAGGGTCTTGAGAATTCTATTGTAGTCATTGGAAATGCACCTTCAGCAGCTATTACTGTGTCCCGTATGGTGGAATATGGTATCAGACCGGTCATGATCGTGGCTGTTCCTGTGGGATTCGTGAACGCTGCCGAATCAAAAGAAAAGATAAGGAAAATTGATATACCATCCATAATCTGCACTGGAACCCGGGGGGGTACACCTGTGGCAGTAGCCTGTATTAATGAGATGATAATCATGTCAGGTAAGGTATAGATCCTATGACAAAAGCTGTAATGATCACAGGGACCCATAGCGGTGTGGGCAAAACTACGGTATCACTTGGATTAATGGCAGCACTTACACGCAGAGGTATGTCAGTCCAGCCATTCAAGGTCGGACCCGATTTTATAGACCCCTCACACCATACAGCAATTAGCGGTAATCCCTCCATGAACCTTGATTCTTATATAATGGGTACAAAAGGAGTATGCAGAACATTTGCTAAATATCAAAACTCAGACATATCCATTATAGAAGGTGTAATGGGCCTGTATGATGGTATTGAATCCACCCAGATCGCAAGCAGTGCCCATGTTGCTAAAACATTAGGTATACCTGTGCTGCTGGTTATCAATGTCCACGGCATGTCACGCAGCACAGCGGCTGTGGCAAAAGGATACCAGATGCTGGACCCGGATGTTAACATTGCCGGACTGGTATTAAATCAGGTAGGCAGCCCCAGACACCGTAAACTTGTGGAAGATGCGCTAAAGGCTGAAGGTATTGATATTCCGGTAATAGGGTCTCTTCCTTCGAACAGGGAACTTTCCCTGCCATCCAGACATCTGGGACTGTATATGGCTCATGAGCAAATGCAGGATTACGATAAACTTGCAGATTTTATTGATGCAAATGTTGATATGAATGCTTTGCTTGGGATATCATCAATACCTGATATCCCGATAAATATAAAAAAAATAAATGAAGATGGAAATACAGAAATAGATAAAGAAAAACGATTCAATGTTATAATAGGCGTAGCAATGGATGGTGCTTTTTGTTTTTATTATCAGGAAATGCTGGATGAATTACAAGGGCTTGGTGCTAAGCTTGTATTTTTCAGTCCCATGTCAGATGATCTGCCTGATATTGATGGATTGATATTAGGTGGCGGGTACCCAGAACTGTTTCCTGCCGAACTCTCATCCGGCAGTGCGCTAACTGGTATCAGGAAGGCTGCCGTGGATGGGATGCCAGTATATGCGGAATGCGGCGGGTTGATGTATCTGGGAAAAAGTCTTGAAGTCAAAGGAATAACATATGAAATGGCTGGTGTACTGGATACCAGGTCGAGCATGGTAGGGAGATTCCAGGCATTGGGATATACTGAAGCAGAAGTGGTGTGTGATAATCCTTTATCATTAAAGGGACAGGTAATAAGAGGACATGAGTTCCATTATTCCATAACAGAATGCGACCGTGATGCCAGGTTTGCGTACAGCATGCATAGAGGAAAAGGTATAGAGGACGCAAAGGATGGGCTTATGGTATATAATACACTGGCTGGTTATATGCACACTCATCCTGCTTCTGCATCCATGGAACGGTTTGTAGGTATGTGCAGGAAATACAGCCGCAGATAGTATGCATGAAACACACATTCTGATAATATGATCCTGATAGATCCTGTAAATAATTTTACCATTCCGCAGGAATGGATAGATAAGGTTGCAATACTACTGGATGAACTTAAAAAGGGTGTTTCTGACGGACTGCTGGTAGTGCTTTCGAATGGAGATATCCTTAATCGGGGATTTACTACGGGAACTACATCTGCGGCTGCTGCCAAGTCAGCAGTCCTGTCCCTGAAGAAAAAGGATATGATCAAGAAAGTTTCGGTTCCCACACCTTGCGGTATAAGAGCAAAGCTGGATGTCAGGGCTTTGGCAGGAAGGGCAGAAGTTGTGAAAATACCAGGAGACCACGCAAGTGATGTGATAGGCGGGCTGGTGTTTGTAGCCAAAGCGCATCCTGCTAAGGCTATTTCGTTGATAGCTGCAGATGGTATAGGTACGGTCACAAAGGGAGGCTTACAAGTAAAGGTAGGTGAACCTGCTATTAATCCTGTACCTAAACTCCAGATAATGGATGCTATTAAGGAAGGATTGAGCGAGACCGGACTTGAGGGTGCTGTTGTTACATTATCCGTACCTGATGGTAGGAAGGTGTCTGAAAAGACATTGAATTCTGCTATTGGAGTAATGGGGGGTATCTCTGTTTTAGGTACTACCGGATTTGTCGAACCATGGAGTGACCACCTGGGTGAGGTTAAAATGGAATTGGTCAGTGATGCATCCAGGGTAGTACTGACGACAGGAAGAATAGGTATGCGTTATTCCCAGATGCTGTTTCCCGAACATACAGTAGTTATGGTAGGCAGCAGGATCGATGAAGGGATTAATGCATCCGGAGGCGAAACAATTATATGCGGCCTGCCAGGCCTGATACTCAAATGGGCCGTACCTGGTATTCTAATTGCAACAGGGTTTAATACGGTACAGGAATTAATAGAAACTGATAGAAATAGTCAGTTGATCGATAATGCAGTGGCTGCTGCAGTAGAAAAATCAGAAGGTGCAAGGATCGTGCTTGTTGACAGGAGTGGTGCCGTAATTCGAGATTCTGGTGGTGTGTTGTGAAGATAATAGGTGTGGGTGTGGGTCCGGGTATGCTGACAATGGAAGCAGCAAAGGCTATACAGGATGCAGAGGTGGTTTACGGTTCAGGGCGTGCCATTGAACTGGCAGCAGGACATATTTGCTGTGAGACCAAACATATAAAGGATTATTCAAGATTGCATGAACTGCCTGATAATGCGGTTGTACTGTCTACAGGAGACCCGAACCTTTCAGGACTGGGTAAATATGCCAGACTTGGTGATGTAGTGATACCTGGCATTTCTTCACTGCAGGCGGCATGTGCCAGGCTTCATATCGACCAATCCGGAATTGTAGTTATTACTGCACATGGAAGGGACCCGGCCCCTGCTGCTGTGAAACTAAGATCAGCTATAACTTTGGGATTTACTGTTTTTTTACTTCCGGCATATGAATTCGGAGTGGAGCAGGTAGCAGCAATGTTGCTGGATATGGGGATTGATGTACCTATTGCTGTTTTTGAGCGGCTTGGATACGGAGATGAACGAGTGGAAGTGGGAAGTGTAAAAAAACCACCATGTGTAAATTCCGGGTTGTATTGCATTATGGTGGGATATGCAATAGTGTGAAGGGTTGTGTTGTGTTGAAGGGAGTTAATCAAGTTTTTGTCTCACTATTGCATTGCGGGAGTTATGGGGGAAATAGCAGAAAATTATAAAGGAGCTAAATGCATAATTGGAATGGCTCAATCTTACGATCCGAAACTCTCTGGCAAGATTTATACGCAAAGGAATGAATTTCAGTAAAAGTGCTCGGATGCATTCAAGAGCAATAGATTTCTTCCAGGCATGGTATAATTTTGTTAAGCCGCAAAAATCACTACGACTAATGGTCAATTGTGAGAACAAAAGATGGTTGCAAAGGACACCAGCTGTGGCTCAGAAACTTACAGACCATATTTGGACATTGAAAGAATTATTAACATTCAGAGTGCTTGTTCAGTAAATCAGGGACACGACCTCTTTCTTAAACCGCTTCAAAATACCCTCCCATATAGTTCACCGATGGTACCTGACACCTGCCACATGAACAACCTGTCCTGACTTTGAATGTCACCAGGAAATTGCTGAATCTGACTGGGACACGGGTCTTTTCAAGAGCGATCTTCACAACCTCGTCCCTGAAATCTATCTAAGTGATGTCGCCGCCATCGGCTTTCAGAACAGGGCGTATGCTCTTATGTATGATTCTGTCTATCATCTCAAACGACGTATTTTCATCCATCGGGTTTGTGACACCTTTCAAGGATATTTGGGTGACCCCTGCTGATAAGACTTCGCAAGAACCTGTTAATGGAATAGGATGGCCTACTCATGTCACCGAGCCATACCCTTGATCTACCTAGACTTTTATAGATTTTGGAGGGGCGTTCACCTCTCTGATATCGATTGACCACATAGATGCGCTTCTGTTCCTCTTTCGTATAGATTTCGTTTGATTTTGTTATAATGTATCATCAGATGTATTACAGCTTTTCGACGCTCAAATCTCCAAAATTGCAAACGATGTGTTGAGTCCTCTCAGTTTACAGAAAATATCAGAATTAGGTGATTTTTTATAGTATACTGTTTGATTACCACATACAAAGCGAAGAGAACTTCGCCGCGATTGATACACGATTTCGCTGCTGAGTGGTCACATCCGAAGCATCGGATCAGCCAAACCAATGTGAAGAAACTAAAAACAGTCTCTGTACTTAAGCGTAGAGTATAGCGACTTAAATTGGAGATGTTTGAATACTATGAATTCGACCGCATCGAATGAAGAGGAGAAAAAAGATAAAATCAGCAAAATTCTAAGTATAATCATCGTTATATCCAGTTTTTTTTCAATTTTTACTCCTTTTTTTGATATTATTCCTTTTTTTCAATTTTTGTATTCTCATTTTGAAGAACATCCCTTTTTTATAGGTGTTATTAGTTCTTGGCTTTCTGCTATTGCAATTACTTCTATTGTTTTATTTCTTGCCAATCGTGCAAAACAAAAAGAAAAAAAGGAAGAAGCATACAATGAAGTTTTTAGACAATCCGAAAAGTGGTTGCAAGGGATTACAGTGGTTGTATTATTTTACATAGCTATACATTTAGCCTCTAAGGCACTCTGGCCAATTGGTGTTCCAAAATTCGGTGAGTCTTACGCTGACCTATGGGGTAAATCTTACGATAAACTCGATTTTTTAAAATATATTTCTCCTAATGACATATTTTTATTTATCCTAGCTTTGTGTATTATTATTTCAATATTTTTTATAGCGCCAAATATTCGCCTTCATAGGTCTACATTACCTATACGCCTCATGCCTGAATTTAGGAAGATCGGAGGGCGGTGCTATTTCTCATTGGTTCATGTTAGAGTAGGTAAAGTAACTCTACTTTTTGTTTTGTCGATTCTAATCTCGGTCTTCGCAGCTTTGGTTGTCTTCGTTTCTCCTTCACTTTTCGACATTGAGCCATCCCCTTATTTGTTTGACTTGGATGATGTATCTGGAAACGATAAAAAGGCATTGTCGAAATACTTGGTGGATTATCACGGTATTGGCTGGGCAGAAAGTGCGAATATCAGCAAATACAATGACAGCACAAAAACCATTAACATCTCCAAGGATGAAAACTTAGCCGTAATAATGTTTAAAGAGAAGTATTTGTTTAGCTGGGATAATATTCCAGGAAACAACGATTGGAGACTCATAGACTTTCTGAAGCAGAATTATGGTATTGATTGGGTAGAAACCGCAAAAATTAATAAAATCGATGAGGATAATATCATAAATGTATCTACTGAAAAAAATTCTCTTGATCTGAAACTTAATGATGAGAAAACTAATGTAAGCCTAAAAATCGATGACGGTAGAACTAGAACCGGTGAATTCACTGCTAAGATGGAAAATGATAAGCTAAACATATACGTTGAGAAGATGGAATACGCAACCCTCACAATCAACGGCAAAATTTGCGACCTAAAACTTGAAAAAGAGAACGACAAGTTTAGACTATACCCAATTCAGAATGTAAGATCTATTAATGATGATTTACTTTTGTTGATTCTCATTTTTATACTTTCTGTCATTTCATTTAAATTCTTTTTCTCAAAAACAAAAGAGCAAAGAAAGCAAATCAAGGCTGAATTCAGAGATCTGATCATATTTTTTTGCTTCACACCTGCTATTATTGTAGCAGCTTTAGCAGTAGCAGGAAATGACCTTCTAAGATTTCCTAATTCGGCTGGTCATATTATCGTCGGGGTGCTTTTAATAAGCGGATTTTTCACGTTAGTGACTATAGCAACGATGTCCTTTAACTCAAAAGACGAAATATATGACGTTTTATGGTGCTTGGCATTTGCTTCTCTTGCAGCAATATCATTCTTTTGCATATTATTTTCATTGGTTTTACATCAACAGTCCCAAGAATTTCTGGAAGGGTTCGGAAGACTCTTGAATTTTGCTGTTGCTATCATCTTAGTAGTATTGCTTTATGGCTTTTTTTATGAGAAAATGGAGAAATACCGGTTTACTGAATGGTGGCGAAGGGAGTGGAAACCTATTGCTATTGCTATTTCAATAGTCATGATTATAGTAGTAAGTGCTTTAAACCCAGATGCAGCAGCACCAATACCAGGGCTATGGATTATATTAGGGCTATGGATTATATTTGGGCTATGGATTATACTTGGGCTAAGGACAATTGAGCTATGGAAAATACTTGGGCTATGGATACTACTTGGACTATGGATACTACTTGGTTTATGGATATTACCTGAGCTTTGGATAATACCTACTATAGATATACCTGTGAAGGTATTATTGATACTTATAGCATTAGGGATTATGTTTAAGTTGCCGTGGATTATTGGTCTGTTTAAATTTCAGAAACATATACAATGTAGAGGACTTTTACTACCTAAGATTAAAATACACCTGCCAGAATACCAGGGAATTGTTTTGGTGAAGGTAAAAACACGTCAAGACAGCTTAAAAAAAGTGATTAAAAAACTCGATGGTATGGAAGGGGTGTATCAGACAATGGTGGTTATGGGTGAATATGATGTGTGCCTGATAGTTGAGGGAGTGGATTCTGATGAAATAACAGAAAAAATTTTAAGTATTAGAAAAATCGGAGATGATGTTGTCGGCACAACAACACTTACTGACATTACTGAGTTTTTTGATAGAGAGGTGAGGTAAAATGACACCAGTAGACAGTGGAACAAAGCAAGAGAATAAAGAAGTCTGTGTTTTAATAAGAGTTAAGCCTAAATATACAGAAGAATTTTGTATTATGATTGTAGCTTTTAAGGGATTATGTAATAGAGTTTCTAAATTCAAAAAGCTAGCTAAAATAGAAAATGCTTTTTCTGTACTTGGACCATTTGACTTTTTATTAGAGCTTAGTGAGAAGAAATACTTGTTTAGCTGGAATAAACAATATCAGGACGAAAAGATACTTAAAAAATTTCTGATGGAGGATTTTGACGCTGGATGGGTGAAAGATCTAGAATCCAAAAAATGGCAAGAAAATGAAATAGTTTTCGATGATGGTAAGAACAAAATAA
>Ga0255452_1024_pt1 | contig 19817 bp, 18 predicted proteins | sample ANMaggQLBNCT01D9_FD_182652 | JGI IMG/M metagenome (GOLD analysis project Ga0255452, IMG submission 182652) | Sediment cell enrichment communities from methane seep in Santa Monica Basin, California, United Staets - ANME aggregate JGI... | ecosystem: Environmental > Aquatic > Marine > Cold seeps >...
TATAAAAAATTACAGAGTTAGTTTTGGTAAATCAGTCCACACACCAAAAACCAGAGCAGGTGATAAAGCAACACCTGTTGGTGTGTATAAAATATGTAAGATTTATACAACTCATAAGTATGATAAGTTCTTCCAGCTAAACTATCCGAGTCTCGAGGACGGTGCCGATGCATTAAGGAAAGGATTAATTTCACAGAAAGAATACAATGATATAAAGTTCGAATACTATTACGAAGGTTGCACGATTCCATAAACAATCACACCAAAAAAGAAGAGAATAATCGCAAAAGTGAGATAAATAATATTCTTTAACACATCTTTGTTTAAATAGTCCGAAGCCTTAATCGGACCAAATTGAATATTTTGTAGCTTCTCTAAAAACTTCAAGCTTAATCAGGAGTTTATATGATTATTTAATTCTTATTTAGTGAATCAAAATTTACTTAAAAATCAACTAATTTATAATTGATGCTATTAAATTAGCTAAGTAGAAATCTGAAGTGATATAACAGTTGAGAGTGTATGCTAATTACTATAACAACCGAAAATAAAAAAACCCGGTCTTGCGAAGCCGGGTTATAAAAAAATATATTAACAATGGATTAAACTTCCATTATTTCTATCTCTTTATGTTTCAATGTTTCGTCAATTAGTTTAGTGTGATCATCAGTCAATTTTTGTACTTCTTGTTCAGCATCATGAAGCTGATCCTCACTCATTTTTTTCTCCTTTTCCTCTCTCTTAAGATGATCAATAGCATCGCGCCTGACATTTCTGATTGCAACTTTTGATTCTTCACCGAATTTTCTAACAAGCTTTACAAGTTCTTTTCTTCTTTCTTCATTTAATGCTGGAATAGGAACTTTAAGATTTGTGCCATCACTGATTGGATTCAATCCAAGGTTGGCTTCAAGAATTGCTTTATCAATAATCTGAACCATTTGCTTTTCCCAGGGAGTGATGGCAAGTGTATGAGCATCCAAAACGGAGACGTTACCAACCTGGTTCAAAGGAACCATATTTCCATAATAATCTACTTTTATGCTGTCAAGTAAAACAGTAGTTGCTTTACCGGTTCTAATTTTAGCAAGCTCGCTTCTTAAAGCCTCAATTGTTTTGTTCATCCTGCCATTGGCATCTTTTATTAATTCATGCATAACTACCTCAATTTGTTGTTAAGCTTCTTTATTAATTTTTTTCGCCATTGTTAATTAGGGTGCCAACTTCTTCGCCCATCACAAGTTTCAATAAATTATCCTTTACATCCATATTAAACACAATCATCGGAAGATTATTTTCCTGGCATAAACTAACAGCCGTCAGATCCATTATGCGAAGATTTTTCTTTAAGACATCAAGGTATGAAATGTTCTCAAATCTAAAAGCTTTAGGATTTTTTTCCGGATCGCTGTCAAATACACCATCCACTCTTGTTCCTTTTATGATAACATCAGCATGTATTTCAACTGCACGAAGTGAAGCTGCAGTATCAGTGCTGAAGTACGGATGACCAGTTCCTGCACCGAATATTACAATTCTTTTCTTTTCAAGATGTCTCATTGCTCTTCTTCGAATGTAGGGCTCAGCAATTGCTTCCATATTGATTGCACTCATCAAGCGGGTATACATACCTCTCTTTTCAAGAGCATTCTGTAAAGCAAGTGCGTTTATTACTGTTGCAAGCATTCCCATTTGATCGCCTGTTGCTCTATCAATTCCCTGAGAAGCAGCACTTAACCCACGATATATATTTCCTCCGCCAATGACAATGCCCAACTCAACACCAGCTTTGTAAGCTTTCTGGATTTCTTCTGAGAAAAAATCAAGAACATTATTATCTATTCCAAAACCTTGCTCACCCATTAGCGATTCACCGCTAAGCTTGAGTAAAACTCTTTTATATTTTAAACTCATCATATCCTGTAGAAAAATTACATTTAAATATAAAAAAAGGTCTTAAATATTTTAAGACCTTTTAGTTCGAAATTACTTATTCTCGTCGCCGAGATGGAATCTATTAAACTTGGCAACCCTGGCATTAGAACCATTTTTCGTATTGAATTCTTTCAATAGATCACCCACGGTTTTAGAATTATCTTTAATAAATGCCTGTTCGAGCAGGACATTTTCCTGATAGAATTTATTCAATCTTCCCATAGCGATTTTCTCAAGTATCTGCTCTGGTTTGCCTTCTTTCTTTGCTAACTCTTTATATATCTCAATTTCTTTATCAACTGTTTCTTTCGGAACATCTTCCCTCTTAACACTGATTGGATTCATTGCAGCGACCTGCATAGCTATATCCTTTCCGATCAGGTAGAGTTCATCATTTCCACTTTGGACATCTTCAAATTTTATCATAACACCAAGCTTAGAGCCCATATGAATATAATCTACAAGCAAACCATCTTTTGCTTCGATATTATCGAACCGCGAGATTTCAATTTTTTCACCAACCTTACCCAGTACGTCATTTAACTTCTCTTTAACGTTTGAGTTATTCATTAACTCTTCGACGTTTTTAGGCTTTTTAGTATAGACTACATCTACAACGAACTTTGCCAGATTAACAAAGTCTTCACTTTTTGCAACGAAATCTGTTTCACAATTTATTTCAAGTATGGTTGCCAATTTTTTATCATCAGAAACTTTAGTTACAACCAAACCTTCGTTAGCGGATTTTTCAGCTCTCTTTGCAGCGACTGAAGCACCTTTTTTTCTAAGAATTTCTATCGCTTTTTGAATATCGCCGTTTGCTTCTGTAAGTGCACGCTTACAGTCCATCATTCCGGCACCGGTTCTTTGTCTCAAATCATTTACTTGTGCAGCTGTAATAGCCATAATAATTATTTCCTTTCAAAATTAATTTTCTGAAGAGGGTTCTTTTTGATCTGAATCTTTTTTCTCTTCAGAAATATCTTCTCCCTTTTTATCTTTTCTTTTCAAATGTTTTTTGGATATTTTTTTCTCTTCACTCTGTTCTGTCTCTTCCTGATGCTCTTTCTTTGCTCTTTCTCTTTCAGCAACTTCCTCGGCTTTTCTCTCTTTAAACTTGGCTTGCCCTTCAATTATTGCATCAGCCATATGTTTAACAACTAGTTCTATTGTCTTAACTGCGTCATCGTTTGCCGGTATTACATGGTCAATGGGATCAGGATCACAGTTTGTATCAACCATTGCGAACACAGGGATATTCAGTCTTCTGGCTTCTTTAACAGCAATATCTTCCTTCTTTATGTCAATAACAAAGACAACTCCGGGAAGTCTTGACATCGTCTCAACTCCCTCAAGAATTTTTTTCAATTTATCTCTTTCGCGAGTGAGGAATAATCTTTCCTTTTTAGTAATCTTATCAAAAGTACCGTCAGTTTCCTGCTTTTCTATGTTTTGTAATCTCTTTACACTTTTCCTGATAGTAGAAAAATTGGTAAGCATTCCACCAAGCCAACGTTCACATACCCAGTTCATTCCGCATCTTTTTGCTTCCGATTCGATAACTCCTTTTGCTTGTTTTTTAGTTCCAACAAAAAGGATTGTACTTCCCTGCGAAACTGCCTCGATCATTTCTTGGTATGCCTGATTAAGTAATCCAAGACTTTTCTTTAGATCAATGATGTGAATACCATTCTTCTCCATAAAAATGAATGGTTTCATCTTGGGGTTCCAGCGGCGTGTTAAATGCCCGAAGTGTGCACCGGACTCAATGAGGTGTGCTAATTCTAAAGTTGCCATTAGTATTTCTCCTGTTTTTTACTGCCTACTGTCAGGCAGGTCTTCTACCTTCGTCATTTTTACCTTTCATCCAGCCAGTGCCGGACACAGGAGGTAAATCGGAAGATATGAATGTTAATTAATAAATTATCTCTTAGAAAACTGAAATCTTTTTCTTGCTTTTGGTTGACCGTATTTCTTTCTTTCAACCATTCTGGGATCTCTTGTTAAAAGTCCTTCAATCTTAAGTGATGGTCTGTATTCTGGATTCATATCAATCAATGCTCTTGCAATCCCTAATCTTACTGCCTGTGCCTGACCGGTTGAGCCTCCACCCTTTACGTTAACATAAACATCAAATTTACCCTTGGTCTCAGTTAGATCGAAAGGTTTAGTAATGTCTTCACGGCTAACCAGTAAAGGAAAAGCTTTTTCAAACTCTTTTCCGTTGACGGTTACTTTACCGTTTCCACTTCTTAAAATAACTCTCGCTACTGATGTTTTTCTTCTACCTATAAAAATTCTATCAACCATTACTTCTCCGATGGGCTTAATATTTCTGGTTTCTGTGCTTTGTGCGGATGTTCTTCGCCAGCATAGACTTTTAATTTCGTAATTAAACTTTTACCTAATCTGTTTTTAGGTAACATACCTCTAACTGCTTCCTGAATTGCGAACTCAGGTTTTTTATTTTTCATTTCTTCGTACGATCGAATCTTTTGTCCGCCGGGATACATACTGTGCCAGATGTATTTTTTTAGCTGCTCACGTTTACCAGTCATTCTAACTTTATCAGCATTTATCACAATAACGAAATCACCGGTATCCATATTTGGTGTAAAAACTGGTTTGGTTTTCCCTCTTATGACTGTTGCAACTCTGGAAGCAAGTCTTCCTAATACTTGATCTTTAGCATCAACGACATACCATTTTCTGGCGGCATCCTCGGTCTTAATAAACCTCGTCATTCCTACCTTTTTCAAAATTAACTCCTTGGGTTAAACAAATTCATTTTTTGAGCCTGAAAAAATACGCGGATACCCGTAAAAAGTCAAGAAATTTTAATGCTATTCCTGCTGACTAAATGAAAACAATGGTTATTATCTAGGAATAAGTTTAATAATCAATCAATTTGAATCAATTCACGCTAATGTTAATCCTTTTCTTAAAATGCATTTTATTTGAAGCCCGCATCAAAATTCGTAATTTTGGTGCTTCAAGTTCTAATTTTCAATAATACAAAAGGCAAAATGAAATTTCTAGTAACAGGAGGATCAGGGTTTTTAGGAATAAACCTGATTCGTTACCTTCATTCCAAAGGACACCAAATTTCTTCACTTGACCTCGTCGATTTTGACTATCCTGATATGAATGATAAAATTGAGGCTATAAAAGGAGATATCAGAGATAAAGCAACAGTAGAAAAAGCTGTTGAGGGAGTTGATATAGTTGTTCATTCAGCAGCAGCACTTCCGCTATACACTCCCGAAGAAATATTTTCAACTGATATTGACGGTTCGAGAAACATGATTGAAGCAGCTGAGAATGCAAAAGTTGATCGCTTCATCCATATTTCTTCAACAGCTGTTTATGGAATCCCCGATCATCATCCGTTATACGAAACTGATAAGTTAGATGGTGTTGGTCCTTACGGCAAATCTAAAATTCAAGCTGAGGATGAATGTATTAAGTTTCGCAAGAAAGGAATGTGTGTTCCAATCATTCGACCGAAGTCATTCATTGGACCAGAGAGACTTGGTGTATTCGATTTACTTTTTGATTGGGCAAAAGATGGCCGTGGTTTTCCGATGATTGGAGATGGAAATAATCGTTACCAGCTTCTTGATGTTGAAGATCTCTGTGAGGCAATTTATCTCTGCTGTACTCTTGATAAAGAAAAGGTAAATGATACTTTCAATATTGGGGCAAAAGAATACACAACGATGAGAGAAGATTACCAGGCGGTTCTGGATTTTGCAGGTCACGGAAAAAAAATTAAGGGACTTCCTGAGAAACCAATTATACTAACGCTTAGACTTCTTGAAGCAATGAAACTTTCTCCTCTTTACAAATGGGTTTATGAAACTGCTTCAAAAGATTCTTTTGTATCGATTGAAAAGGCAGAAAAAGTTCTGGGATACAAACCAAAATACTCTAACAAAGATGCATTAATCAGAAATTATAAATGGTATTTTGAACATCACGAAGAATTCAAAAATAAATCAGGAATCTCCCACAGAGTTCCCTGGAAGCAAGGTATTCTGAAAGTTGCAAAAGCTTTCTTTTAATAATGATTTTGAATTTATTTATTCGATAATATTTTTTATTTTGATTCAAAAAAAATATAACGGAACAGAATGATGGCAGAAACTTTTAAGTTTGATAAGGGTTCGTTCTCTGTAATTTCCCTGAAAGACAATGATATCAATGATAAATATTGGCTTTCAAAGACCGGGGAAGAACGAATTCTTGCAGTAGAATTTCTTAGACAAATTTTTTATGGTTATGATCCGACTACCGAAAGACTTCAGCGAGTTTTTGAAACTGCTGAATTCCAAACAAGTTGAATATTTACTTATTGGTGGCTGGGCTGTTGGTTATTACGGTTACCCAAGAGCAACCGGGGATATGGATATCTGGGTGTCGCGGTCAGGAAAAAATGCTGAAAAACTTATTGAAGCATTTAAAGTTTTTGGTTTTGATGTTCCGGACCTTTCCATTGAATTATTTACAAAAGAAAACCAGATAACAAGAATTGGAGTTCCGCCACTCCGAATTGAAGTGTTGACAACTATTTCGGGAGTAACTTTTGAAGATTGTTTCCCATCGCGTCAAATTGTTGTAATAGATGATGTAAAAATAAATCTGATCAGTTTGGAAGATTTGAAAAAAAATAAAGCAGCTTCGAATCGTTACAGAGATTTAGACGATCTGGAGAAATTATAATATTTTTTAAGTGGTTGATAGGAGAAGGAGGGACATAGATGGCTGAGAAAAAAGATTTTCTAAAAGAAGTAATTGAGCACATTGATATTAAAAAATACAACGTTGTTCCTTTAGTTGATGCAATGGAGAATATGGCTTTCACTGCACGTGATCTAAACCGTGCTGCCAGGATTTATGATATGATGTTGAAGGACAAAAACTGTGGAATTATTCTAACTCTCGCCGGAAGTTTGTTCAGTGCTGGTTTGAAGAAAGTAGTTTATGATATGATTATGAATAATATGGTTGATGCTATTGTTTCCACAGGTGCAATTATAGTTGACCAGGATTTTTTTGAAGCACTCGGATTCAAACATTATAAAGGAACTAAGTTCGTTGATGACAATGAAATGAGAGATTTGCACATCGATAGAATTTACGACACATTCATTGATGAAGATGAGCTCAGAATTTGCGACGATACCTGCGCAAAAATATTTAATGGTATGGAACCGAAACCATATTCATCCAGAGAATTCTTGTGGGAGTTTGGAAGATATCTTGAGAACAACGGCGGACCCAAAGTAGATGATTCAGTTGTTTGGGCAGCATACAAAAAGAACGTTCCGATTTTTGTTCCTGCCTTCTCTGATTGCTCTGCAGGATTTGGATTTATAGTCCACCAAACTGAAAATCCTGAAAACCACGTTTCGGTTGATTCTGCAAAAGACTTTGTTGAACTAACAAAAATAAAACTCGCCAGCAAGGATACTGGAATATTTATGATCGGTGGTGGTGTTCCCAAAAACTTTACTCAGGATATTGTTGTTGCTGCAGACATTCTTCAGGAAGATGTAACAATGCACAAGTACGCAGTTCAAATTACTGTTGCTGATGAAAGAGACGGTGCTCTATCTGGCTCAACACTAAAAGAAGCAAGCTCGTGGGGTAAAGTTGAAACTACTTACGAGCAAATGGTTTACTCAGAAGCTACTGTTGCAATGCCATTGATTGTTGGATATGCATATCACAAAGGAAATTGGAAAGAAAGAAAAGGAAAAGAGTTTCAGAAGATATATTCAAAAGTTGATGTGACTGCTTAACATTCAAATTAAAATTCACTTAGCCACACTTTAGCGCATTTAAGTGTGGCTTTTTTGTTTAATCCAACAAAATAGAATTGTTTTTTGACTGATAAAAACTGAATTTTACCTTGTTAATAGAAATAAGTTAGGATAAAGCATAGTGAGAATAGTAATTGCGGGAATGGGAGATGTTGGATATCATCTGGCAAAACAACTATCCAGCGAAGAGCACGACATAATTGCTATTGATATGGATCAGCAAAGGTTAAGTTATTCGGATTCAATGGCTGATATTCTTACCATAAATGGCTCATCAACAAATCTTTCCACACTTAAGGAAGCAAGAGTCGATAAAGCAGATCTTTTTGTAGCAGTTACTTCCAATGAAGAAATTAATGTAACAAGTGCCATACTTGCCAAGAAACTCGGTGCAAAGAAAACTATTGCTAGAATCGGGAACTCCGAATATCTCGATGAAAATATTGATATCAACTTTGCAGAGATAGGTGTAGATTTTATGATCTATCCAGAAGAGTTAGCTGCTAGAGAAATGGTTAACTTAATTCTTCGATCTGCTGCAACTGATGTGATGGACTTTGAGGGAGGAAAACTTTCGGTCATCGGATTGAGACTTGATAAAGATGCACCAGTTATAAGAAAAACTGTTGTAGAAATAGCAAAAGAGTTTGAAACATTTGATTTTAGAATTGTAGCACTTCACAGAAACTTCAGAACAATAATTCCAAAAGGCAACGATAGGTTCTTGCCGAATGACCAGGTCTTCGTAATTGCCAAACCTGAGGGTAACAGTGTTGTAATGAAACTTGCCGGAAAAGAAGAAATCAAATTTGATAATATTATGATACTCGGTGGAAGTAAAATTGGACGCAGAGTTGCAGAACTGCTGGAAGGTAAGATGAACGTGAAGCTAATTGAATCGGATGAAGATAAGACTTTACAGCTTGCCGATAGTTTAAGCAGCACATTAGTAATTAAAGGTGATGGAAGAGACATTGACCTTCTAGCCCAGGAAGGAATTATAGATGTTGATGCTTTCGTTGCTGTAACCGAAGATGCTGAGACTAACATTATTGCCTGCCTGATGGCAAAACACCTCGGCGTTAAAAAAGCAATTGCGCTGGTAGATAAAGTAAATTACATACCTCTCACACAGACTATTGGTCTGGATTCACTCATCAATAAAAAATTAATTGCTGCAAACAATATTTCCCGCTTCATCCGCAAAAGTGAAGTTCTCGCGTTGACCACTTTAGAAGGAATTGATGCAGATATTATGGAATATGTCGTTCAACCTAAATCTCCGATAACAAAGAAACCAATTAAAGATCTGGGTTTCCCGAAAGAAGCAATTATCGGTGGAATAATCAGAGGTGAGGAATCCATTATTGCTGTCGGTGATACCAAGATTCAAAACGGCGACAAAGTTGTTGTTTTCTCCTTACCGGGTGGAGTTAAAAAAACGGAAAAATTCTTTAAATAGAAAATGAATTTTAAAGTAGTCCTAAACATTATCGGTTTTCTTTTAATTCTGAACGGATTGTTTATTCTAACCGGAATTAGTTTCTCACTTTACTATCATTCAGATGATATCCAGGCCCTACTTCTTTCAGGTGTCGGAACATCTCTCTTTGGTTTGATACTATGGTTTGCAACCCGGAAAACTGAAATTACAGAATTAGGAAAACGTGAAGGTTATTTAATAGTAACCCTCGGTTGGTTTGTTATGACAATCTTCGGTGCCCTCCCGTTTCTAATCTATGGTGCAATTCCAAATTATACTGATGCTTTCTTTGAAACTATGTCTGGCTTCACTACAACGGGAGCGACTATATTGACTGACATCGAAGCACTTCCACCCGGGTTACTCTTCTGGCGAAGCTTAACACAATGGCTTGGCGGAATGGGAATAATAGTTTTGTCGCTTGCAATATTACCATTGTTGGGTATTGGAGGTATGCAGCTATTTGCAGCAGAAGTTCCCGGTGTAACAAAAGACAAAATTCATCCAAGAATAAAAGAAACAGCCAAAAGACTCTGGGGCATCTACGTTATTCTTACGGCTGCTGAAACATTATTGCTTATGGTTGGCGGCTTGAACTTTTTTGATGCAATAAATCACTCCTTCACCACAATGGCAACCGGAGGATTTTCCACCAAGAATGCAAGTATTGCCTACTATACATCTCCTTTTGTTCAGTACATTTTTATCCTCTTTATGTTTTTTGCCGGGATGAATTTTACTCTTCACTACTTCGCTATTCACGGTAAATTTAGTTTTGTGAAAGATAACACAGAGTTCAAATATTACTTAGGTTTTACAATTTTTGCGTCTCTGTTTATTATGCTCATTCATATTCCCCATGTTAATTTTCTCTGGGAAGAAGGAATAAGGCAATCACTTTTTCACGTGGTATCACTCACCACAACTACCGGTTATGTCACATCTGATTACGTAAATTGGGCGCCTTTTTCCCGGATGATTTTCTTTGCTCTACTTTTTATTGGAGGCTGCGCAGGTTCAACTGGCGGCGGAATTAAATTTGTCAGACACATTGTTCTCTTTAAAAACAGTTGGGCCGAGTTAAAAAGATTAATTCACCCCCGAGCAATAATTCCAGTGAGGTTCAACAACAAAGCAGTTAGTTCTGATATTATATCGAATGTTCAGGCATTTTTTATTTTCTATATTTTAATATTCGTACTCGGCTCAATGCTGCTAGCTCTGCTGGGTGTTGACTTTGAGTCATCTGCAGGTGCAACAGCTACTTGCCTTGGCAATGTCGGACCAGGGATTGGAACCGTGGGACCAGTTAGTAATTTTGCTCATCTGCCCGATTCTGTTAAATGGATTTTAAGCCTCTTTATGGTAATTGGAAGATTGGAATTATTTACCGTACTGATAATTTTTTCTCCTGCCTTCTGGAAATCTTAGTCGAATTCTAACCTTTTATCAGGAATAACATTTGCCGCAGAAACTCAGGCCAAATTATGTTATATTTGCCTGAAAATTGAAGAAATAAAGATGACCGGAAAAGAATTATTAAAGAAATATAAAGAACCGAAGAACTTTTTTAACAGGGATTTAAGCTGGGTGGAATTCAACCGAAGGGTTATGGAAGAAGCTTTTAACCCTGATCTGCCTCTACTTGAAAAAGTGAAATTCATTTCTATCTTCTTCTCAAATCTGGATGAATTTTATATGATTCGTGTGTCTGGTTTGAAAGAACAGATTGCCGCAAATATTCTTGAACCGACAATCGATGGTTTGACGCCATTAGAACAGGTCCAGAAAATTGAAAAAGCTTTACGACCAATGCTTAAGCAATTTGACGATTACTGGAATAATGAAATTGTTCCTGCACTCAAAGAGAACAATATTTTCTTATTAAAGTTTGAAGACTTCGCAGCCGAAGAGCAAGAAAGATTAAAAGAATACTTTAAAAAAGAAATTTACCCTATTCTCACTCCGCTTGCTTTTGATCCTGGAAGACCGTTCCCTTACATTTCCAATCTCAGTCTGAATCTCGCAGTAATTATCCGCGATCCTAAAGGGAGCACACATTTTGCAAGAGTTAAAGTACCAAGTACTCATCCAAGGTTAATTCCGGTTGATGACATTATCAATCCTTCAAGAAAACCGAATATCAATGGAGGATTTGAAGCTAAGTTTATCTGGTTTGGTGATCTAATTAAAGCTAACGTCGACTTACTTTTCCCTGGTATGGAAGTAATTGAAGCCTACCGATTTCGTGTAACACGAGATACTGATATTGAACTTCAGGAAGATGAGGCGGATGATCTGCTTCACGTTATTGAAGAGAATATTCGGCAAAGAAGATTCGGTCAGGTTGTCCGGCTGGAGGTTGAAAGCACTGTACCCGAATATATGATGGAAACGCTAATAGAAAATTTAAGAATTAAGCGAGACGATGTATATATTTCTGATGGACCAAGCGGTTTAAGTGATGTGATGAGTCTCTACACACTCCCACTTCATCAATTAAAAGAAAAACCTTTCTATCCCATTCTGCCAAAAACTTTTGAAACCGATGAGGATATTTTTTCTATCATTAAACAAAAAGATGTTTTACTCCATCATCCTTATCATTCATTCACTCCAGTAATTGAATTTATCAAGCAGGCAGCAAGAGACCCTGAAGTGCTCGCAATCAAACAAACTCTTTACAGAGTAGGCGCAGACTCACCAATTATTAAAGCTCTAATTGAAGCTGTTGAACGTGGTAAACAGGTTGCTGTACTTGTTGAACTCAAAGCAAGGTTCGATGAAGAGAACAATATTTTCTGGGCTCGTGAACTTGAAAAAGCAGGTGCTCACGTTGTTTATGGATTGGTTGGATTAAAAACTCACGCCAAGATGACACTTGTGGTAAGGAAAGAATTTGACGGCGTGAAAAGATACGTGCACCTTGCAACAGGAAATTACAATGCAATCACTGCGAAAGTTTATACCGATCTCGGCCTGTTTACCTGTGACGAAGATATGTGCTCTGATGTTTCTGACGTTTTCAATTATCTAACAGGATATTCAAAGCAAAAGGAATACAGAAAACTTTTCGTCTCACCCGTAAATATGCGTGAGAAGATGCTTGAAAAAGTTTTCCGGGAAATTGAAAATGTAAAAGCAGGTAAAGAAGGAAAAATAATCTGGAAGATGAATTCATTAGTTGACCCTCAAACAATAAGTGCATTATATGAGGCTTCTAATGAAGGTGTAAAAATAGATTTGATTATTCGGGGAATTTGCTGTCTTGTTCCCGGTGTTGAAGGTTTGAGTGAAAATATAAATGTGAGAAGTATAGTCGGAAGATACCTTGAGCATAGCAGGGTATTTTATTTTTATAATGATGGAAACGAAGAGATGTATATGGGCAGTGCGGATATGATGCAGAGAAATCTTGACGGCAGAGTTGAGACTTTATTCCCTGTTGAAAATGAAATAATCAGAACTGAAGTGATGAAGACTTTAATGAAAGGTGCACTCAAGGATAACCAGAAAGCCCGGAGGCTTCTGCCTGATATGACTTATGAAATGATTGTTCCTCTGAACGGGGTAAAACCTGTTAACAGCCAGGAATGGTTAATGAAGCAGACTGAAAAACGCTCAGGGCAATTGATAAAATCTTAAAAGAGATTCATTTCGGAACTTCCTCTCTCCTACTAATTGTTTATCTTTCGACCACTTTTTATAACTAATTCAAAAACGAAATTTAGATACTATTATGCCAGAAATAACTAAAAGTGCAGTTTTAAGTGCTATCAAAAAAATTGAAGATAAAAATTTCAATAAAAACTCTTTAACACTAAACTCAATAAAAAAGCTCGAGCAGGTAGAAGAAGCATTGACAGTTGATATCTCTATTCCTCCACTTAACAAGTCAACGAACTTTGATTATAATATCATCGCTGATGCTATAAAAAATGAGTTCCCTGAGATTAAGGAAATTCACATGAACATTCAGGAAAGAGTTGCAACCGTCAGCACACACAAAGATCCAAAAAAAGAAGCTGTTTTACCGGGAGTGAAGAACACAATTGCAGTTGCCAGCGGAAAAGGCGGCGTTGGTAAAAGTACAGTTGCTGTTAACCTTGCTGTAGCACTTGCTAAGGACGGTGCAAAGGTCGGACTTATTGATGCAGATATTTACGGACCGAGCATTCCTCTTATGCTTGGAGTGAAAGAAAAACCTAATTTAATTCAGGATGATGGAAAAGTAAGACTAATTCCGCTTGAAGCTTTTGGATTAAAAATGATCTCCATCGGATTATTGATGGATGATGACGCACCGATAATCTGGCGCGGACCGATGGCGAGTGGAGCCATTAAACAATTTATGGCAGATGTTGCGTGGGGAGAGTTAGATTATCTTGTTTTTGATATGCCTCCCGGAACCGGTGATATTCAATTAACTCTTGTGCAAACCATTCCCCTAACTGGAGCTGTTATTGTTACAACTCCGCAGGAAGTTTCACTCATCGACGCAAGAAAAGCTTTGAAGATGTTTGAACGTGTAAATGTTCCCGTTCTTGGCTTGATTGAAAATATGAGTTATTTTATTGCACCAGATACTAAAAACCGATATGATATTTTTGGAACAGGCGGTGGTGAAAGAATTTCTAAAGAACTGAAAGTTCCTTTTCTCGGCGGCATCCCAATAAATCCGCAAATCAGAGAAGGCGGTGATAATGGAACACCAATTGTATTCGATATCCCCGAGTCAAATGAAGCGAAAATAATTATGGATATATCAAAAAATCTAACTGAACAGGTAAACATCAGAAATTCAAAAGCTCCGGGAAAAGTAGAAATACTAGTTGGGGATGATGATTAAAGCACCTGTCATCACGAGCAAACCGTTCAATATCGAGGCAAAAGCGGAGTGATCTCATTTATAAATCTTATTCAGAAGATTGCTTCGTCCTATGAACAGGACTCGCAATGACAACTCATAATTGATTTCAAAAAAATCATTAGATTTACATACGTGAATTTGTAAATACGATGAAAGAAGAAATCCTAAAAGCACTTGAATCAATAAGACCGTTTCTGCAGGCAGATAACGGCGATGTTGAACTGGTTGAGATAACTGATGAGAAAATTGTGAAAGTTAAACTAACCGGGGATTGTGAAAACTGCCCGATGTCAACTCTGACTTTACGTGCCGGGATCGAAAAAGCTTTGATGAATCAGGTACCCGGAATAAGAAGAATTGAAGCTGTAAATTAATTTTTTATTATTATGTCAGATTCAAATTATAACAAAGCAACTAAATTTTTTCTTTCAGCTGCCGCTCTAATATTATTTCTTTACCTGGTATACCTCCTCACTGAGATTATAATTATTCTTGCTCTGGCAATTTTGCTTGCATTTATTTTTGCACCGTTTGTTTCAATACTTGAAGCTAAAGGTTTCAACCGTCTTACTTCTACTTTATTAACTTTTGGAATTTTTGGATTCGCCATATACTTCAGTTTGTCTATCATAATTCCAAAATTTGTTTTTCAGATGGATCAGCTAATAAGTTCATTGGAAGGATTCTCATTCACAGAAGAGCTGAAGACGCTTGAAGTAACATTAATGCACTACGTTCCTTTCCTCGAGGCAGGTGATTTAATTAATAGTATTGAAGTTTTCGTTACCTCCCAGGTTACTAATATTTTTGGAACAATAACATCTGTTCTTTCAAGCATTGTGTCTGTTATTGCAGTAGTTGTAATTGTTCCATTCATTACTTTTTTCCTTTTAAAGGATTATAGAAAAATTCTGCTGGGTATCCTTCAGGCAATACCTAATAATTATTTTGAAATGTCTTATTACATTTTAAAGAAGGTAACACTGCGGCTTGGCTTGTTTGTAAGAGCCTGGATTTTTGATGCAACTTTTGTTGGACTTATGATTGGATTTGGTTTTTATTTTATCGGCGTTCCTAATGCTCTGCCTCTCGGTGTAATTGCTGGACTCGGACATTTAATTCCATACTTCGGTCCAATTATCGGAGGAATTCCTGCCATTATTGTGTCAATAGTTCAATATGGAGATCTTTCACAAGTTCCGCTAATTCTGCTGGTAGTTTTAACTACTTACGCGCTTGATAACGGTTTTGTTCAACCATATATTTTCGGTAAAAGCGTTGACATGCATCCCGTAATGATTATTCTTCTTATCATCAGCGGCGGAATCTTGTTTGGATTATTTGGAATGCTGCTTGCAGTTCCGGTTGCAACAGTTATTAAAACTTTCTCAAAAGAAATTTACTTCGCAAGAAAAAATTACAGGATTGCGAGAATTTAAGTTACCAGCAAATCACCGACACAATTTTTATTCTCACATTGTATTAGTAGGGACAATCCGCCTGAGGCGGAGCGACTTGTCCCTACTATGACTTTTTTTACTTCAACAGCAACATCTTTTTTGTCTCAACATAGTCTCCAGCCTTTAACTGATAGAAATATACGCCAGAGGCGTATCCGCCTTTAGCGGAAACAGAGCCCTGCAACGATGATATATTAAACTCAACTTCATAACTACCAATAGATTTTTCTTCATTAACGAGAGTTGCGATTTCATTACCTAAAACATCATATACTTTTATGGTTACATAACTTAATTCCGGAATTGAGTATTTAATCATTGTTGAGGGATTAAATGGATTGGGATAGTTTTGAGATAAAATAAATTTTTCTAATGATGGATCTTTAGGACCCGTTACAGAGCTGATCAACATATTCTCATACCAGGCAATTTTATTATCATCATTAGAAGCGGAAAGCACATCCATATCCCCATCGCCGTCCACATCTATCGCATAGACCGATACGGCTTTTTGCGCACTTGTTGTTATCGTGTGGGGGGTGAAATTCTGATTTCCGTCATTCTCATACCATGCGATTTTATTATCCCTCCAGGAAGCTGAAAGCACATCCATATCCCCGTCGCCGTCAACATCTGCCGCATAGACCGAATAGGCGCCTTCCGCACTTGTTGTGATCGTATGGGAGGTGAAATTCTCATTTCCGTCGTTCTCATACCAGGCGATTTTATAATCAAAAGTAGAAGCGGAAAGCACATCAATATCCCCGTCGCCATCTACATCTGTCGCATAGACCGAATAGGCGCCATCCGCACCTGTTGTGATCGTATGGGGGGTGAAATTCTCATTTCCGTCATTCTCATACCATGCGATTTTATCATCCAGCAAAGAAGCGGAAAGCACATCCATATCCCCGTTACCGTCTACATCTGCCGCATATACCGACCTGACGAAAAGCGCATCTGTTGTGATCGTATGTGGGGTGAAATTCTCATTTCCGTCGTTCTCATACCAGGCGACTTTATTATCATCATTAGAAGCGGAAAGCACATCCATATCCCCATCGCCGTCCACATCTATCGCATAGACCGATTCGGGGCTATAGGCACCTGTTGTGATCGTATGGGAGGTGAAATTCTCATTTCCGTCGTTCTCATACCAGGCGATTTTATTATCGAGAAAAGAAGCGGAAAGCACATCAATATCCCCATCGCCGTTTACATCTATAGCATAGACTGACCCGGCGCCATTCGCACTGGTTGTGATTGTATGGGAGGTGAAATTCTGATTTCCGTCATTCTCATACCATGCGATTTTATCATCATCACCAGAAGCAGAAAGCACATCTATATCCCCATCTCCGTCCACATCTATCGCATAGACTGACCCGGCGCCATTCGCACTGGTTGTTATCGTATGTGGGGTAAATTGCACCTGCGAAAAACTTGCTTGGGAAACCAATAGAAAGCAAAATAAAATTTTTAGAATTGTTTTCATAGCATACCTCCTTAATGAGTGAAATTGAAAATTAATGTTCAACACACTCTACGCCTTGGGGGAAGCACTATATTCTGGAAAGAATTTAAGAGTAACGATATTCTATACGTTTCTCCTAAGGAGTAGAACAGCATTCATTAGCTTATTTTGTATTTTTTCTTAATTTCTTTTTCTGCCTGAAGCCAATCGGCTAAAGCATCACCGTTTGCATCGCCTCTTGCAAAATAGATTTCGCGTGCTCTTATACGAATATCTTCTTCGAATTTCTCAAGCGTAATTGGAATAGTCGATTCTTCAGCAACTTTTTTTGTTATTTTTTCTTTCTGTCCCATTTCTTAATCTCCAAATATTTTGCTTTCTTACTTCATCAACACCATCTTCTTCGTTTGTACATAGTCTCCAGCCTTTAACTGATAGAAATATACGCCAGAGGCGTATCCGCCTTTGGCTGATACAGAGCCCCGCAACGATGATATATTAAACTCAACTTCATAACTACCAATAGATTTTTCTTCATTAACGAGAGTTGCGATTTCATTACCTAAAACATCGTAAACTTTTATTGTGACAAAACTTAATTCAGGAATTTGGTATTTGATCGTTGTTGCTGGGTTAAATGGATTAGGATAATTCTGTGTCAGTGAAAACTTTGTTGGAATATCACTCGTCACAAAATCTTCAATACCTACAATATTGTTATAAGTCGTTTCCATAATATCGGCATTATCCTGCAGCTCTGCTAGACTGCCACCCATCACCAGACCAAAAGCAACAGTATCAGAATCACCAAAATCTAAATCGAAAGGTTGCGCTGTAAGTAAGGTTCGATAATCACTTGGATCATTTGAAATTGGTGGAAAACCACTGGTCATATATTGATATTTCTCTTCATCTGAATTCGGGTCAGGATCAGGCGATCCCCAGATTCTTGCTGTATGGATTGAATTCGGATTATTTCCTCCACCTAATAATTTCAGACCGATGTATCCATTGGGAATACCCTGACTATCATACAAATAGATTAAATCTCTTGAACTATCATATCCTCCAAGATCTTCGCCGCCCCCTCCTACATCCGGATCTGTCCATATTGCAGTAAAAAGATCACCTAAATTCCCATTCTCACCGGTATTTGTAATAGTATATTTGAAAATAATAAAATCATCCCTGGTAGTATCAGACCACTGATAGCTTTCCTGATGAACCTGCAACCCGATCAGGGGTGACGTAGCAGATTGATCATCATAGGTCACACCATAATCCTGATCCGATATGCTATCCTCCAGAGTGATAGCCGAACCGTCCGTGCGTTGCCAATCCTGCCAGCCATAATAAACATCCATAACCCGGTAATCGCCCAAACCATTCCAGCCGATCCACAGGCCTCCACTAAATAAATAGTCATCCCCGTTGACTTTGGGCCAATACGCATTTGAACCGGAAGTAGATTCCATATCTGCTAATTGAGAGTTAGGCCGAAAATTAAGGATTACATTTCCAACATCGTGAGTCGGACGTATATCGAATGATCCGGCGTACACATTGACTGTATTATTTGTTATATCCGTAACGGAAAATGCATAGGAAATAAAATCTTCGAGCTGAAAAGATCCAATGGATTCACCCCATATATTATCCCCGGAGTTCTCATCATTATGAAGACCATCATCAAACATCTGTACCGGTCCAAATGGTGTGCCGTTTACATCGTAAGACAATTGAGCATCAGAAACAGCATTTTCATCATCAACAAACGCTTGGATATAGATTGTTTCGTTTGCGGCTAAACTTGTTGCTTTGCCGGCAAAAACATTTGGAGGCGGATCTAAATCCTGCGTTGTTCCGATTAAACCATACCATATCTGTTGATGTCCTATCCATTGCCCCCAGCGCCAGGAAATAAAAGAAACAAAAGGTTGGTTACTAACTAGATCGGCATTGTGCCTCCAATCACGACCTACGTATTGGGTAAATTGTGTTGGAGTAGTCCAGGTATTTCCTCCATCAAAACTTTGGATATAGTAAAGATCCCGTTCGTAATAATCCTGCAAAACTGGGGCTGGATTAAACATAGTATATATCATCCATAAGTCGCCATTTGCCTGTCGTAAAACAATAGGTCGAAATTCGTCTTGTCCAGAATTTACAATGGGAGAAGGTGCAGACCAGGTTGAGCCGCCATCGCTGCTGGTCACCATATAAATATCACTATTTCCATTGCTATTATCGTCATAAAATGCAAGAAGTGTAGAGCCAGTACTGGATACAACTGTTCCAAACCATTGATTAAACGTTGTGGCAACAAAGGTTTGCTCCCCACTCCAATTCAGGCCATCATCAGTACTGGTCCTGTAATAAATATCGTTCTGTGTAGATGGATTCCAACGATTATAAAAGAGCCATAGTTTTCCATCTAAAGTCTGCGTGATTGTAGTATTACCATCCCCACCATCGTTTGTAATGGAAACAGGTGCAGACCAAGTTATACCATGATCATCCGAATAACTCAACCACAATCCTGAAGATTCCCTCCAACCAGCTAGCACACGACCTGAAGTAGTGCGTACACCAGAAATTTGACCGGGCCAATCTCCTCCGGAGATAATCACAACAGGTGTACCCCAGGTTAATCCGCCATCATTACTATGTGCACATTTGAGAGTATCCATACCTTTCCACACCATTAAAATTTGTCCATTAGAAAGTAAAACAGGAAAGGCTTCAGCCCAAGAAGTATTTGGACTTTGGT
>Ga0255452_1025_pt1 | contig 19313 bp, 16 predicted proteins | sample ANMaggQLBNCT01D9_FD_182652 | JGI IMG/M metagenome (GOLD analysis project Ga0255452, IMG submission 182652) | Sediment cell enrichment communities from methane seep in Santa Monica Basin, California, United Staets - ANME aggregate JGI... | ecosystem: Environmental > Aquatic > Marine > Cold seeps >...
ACCGTTTGGTATGGGATGCAGGAATTTTATATCAAAGATTGCAATAGCTACATTTTAGGATTTGCAGAAAGAAAATAAAGATGGTGAAGAAGAAACGATATCGCGGACATTTCTGCAAGGTATGCGGGCAGATCAGGCCAAACGAGAAATTCTCTGGCAAAGGACACGCAGCCCATATCTGCAAGATATGTGCCAAAAAACCAAAGGAACAACAGTCAGAAGAGATTGCTCTCAATCGTATTTACAGTGTGTATAGATATCCGAACCTCTCGCGAGACAATCGACGGATGTTGGAGAAATATTCCTGCAGTCCAAAAGAGCGAATTAGGTCGGCGGCACTGGAAACAATCGCGTTTTTTAGGAAAGGCCCCTTTTTCTGACGGGATTCATTGCTCGAAGGCTGATTTCTTGGACGAAGTATAGAGAAAATAAATATGGTCATACTTCGTATAACACTGCATATACGCTGCAGGCTACGCTCTCACCCTTCAGTCACCACTTCGCGAATGTTGAAAAGATAACCACACTATATCTCGCCTTCGACTAACACACGCCCACCCTAGATCTATCCACGGTTCATCCCATTGCCCGACCTCCAACCTGTGGATGCCTCGGACTTGCAGTACAAGCGTGGCGTGGTTGGGGCCCTACAGCTACCAGTTCTCCCCTGTCGATTAATCCCACCATGTTGCAAAGATTCTCTGCCAGTTTAAGAATGGGGGTGCTGAGGAACACGGTCTCGCCGCCTAAACTGCAATGGGATCGCCGGTGGCATCGATGTCCAGCACCCGGGCCGTGCTTGAAGTGGGTGGGAGCTGGCCGCTGAGCATTTGCAGGGTGGTGGTCTTGCCTGCGCCGTTGGGGCCAATAAAGCCGAAGAACTCGCCCTGTGCTATCCGGAGTTCGAGGTTGTTTACGGCTGTAAGTTTGCCGAATTGTTTTGTAAGGGCGTGCGCCTCGATAGGTATTAAAAAATCACTCTCTTTTATCTTTGTTTAAATGTCATGCCGCTGTTTGTGCTTAAAGTTTTTTAGGTGCTTTCAGGGGGCTGGGCAGGAGATTTTGTTCTTAATATAGCATCGTTTGGCCCACAGGAGAACATATAATAATCTACGTATAGTTTTAAGAATTATATATATAAATAGATATTACCAGTTAAAGTTTAATAAACCGATTAGGACTATTTTGAAGGCTTATGAACGTTTTTGAACTGAAATGGATGATTTAAATTTATTGAACTGAAAGTATGCTTAAGTGATTCGATCTTCCACTGTCAATTTAGTTGTTCAACGGAACATAAAGGAGGTGATAATTGATGAAAATTAGAACAATTATTGGAGTATTGCTGGTCTTTGCATTAGTGCTGGGTTCGACAGGAGCTGCATTCGCTGCATCAGACACTGAAGAAGATCCTGATCAAGCAAGAAATCAAGTAAGAAATCACGAAAGACTCAATGATGAATCATCTCAAGGTGATGGAAATAGACCATGTTGTGAAGATAGACCATGTTGTAAAAATGGACCATGTTGTGAAGATAGACTATGTTGTGAAGATGGACCATGTTGTGATGATGGACTATGTTGTGAAGATGGACCATGTTATCGAGATGGACAACCTAATGGACAGGGGGCATAATGGATATGCATCTGGTACTAGCTATCCCAATAGATGGTGGACCGTATTGTAGCCCTAATTAAACGGTTTAAATCGTCATTGACACAGTAAAGTGTGTGGGAGACCACACACATTTTTTTTAGTAACTGCATAATTGCTCTTCTTTGTTTTTTTAAAATGTTCAATCAAATAAGCTGTTTATCGTTTGCTGTGTTAGTGCTCCGGAATGCACTCTTTGTATCAGGAAATTGTATTTACCCCCACCCCAAAACTAAAAATACTCGCACCAAAAAATACTTACACAATTAAAAATCATATATTATTGAGGCTTCAAAGCCCAATCAAAACATACAGCATAAAGTGGGAGGTTGAAAAGATGGTAAGCATAGAAGATATTCCAGCAGAGCAAAGGTGGGAGATTGCAGCCAGGGCAGCAAGCGCAATCCCATTCGCCTATGATATTGCCTTCAGGGAAACAATTGGTGAGAAGTATGATGAGATGGAGCGGCCTATCATGGTTGAAGCAGGGAAGGAAATCAAGAACCTTGCATCCGCCCTTGGACTGCCAACAGGCAATGCCAGGGAGATCAATGAGACCTTCGGGATCATTACAACAATCCTCTATGGCCCTGAGTTCAGGGGAGAGACCACAGAAGAGGGCGACGACAGGACTGTGGGGACGGTAACACAGTGTCCCAATCTCAACAGGGCAGTGGAAATGGGGGTTGATCCGCAGATAGTGGCACTCACTGGATGTCAGACATTCTGCAAATCGGTTGTTGAGAACCTTAACCCAGGGTTTACCCAGCACTTCAACAAGAGAATGTGCGGCGGCGACCCGTACTGCGAGAGTGTCATTGAACGCAGGAAATAATTGGAATTCCAGACTGTGCCAAAAGGGGGCAAAGGTTTGAAAGTGCCCCTGCAATTGTTTAACAGAATGGTGAGCGGGCTTGAGTGGTACGCTTTTACTATGAACTGTATTAGCTAGTTGCTATAATTTTTAAATTTTTAGTAGATGGATTATATAAAATTACTAATATTCGAATGCAAGCATATTCAGTATTTTGGGACATTGACGGACGAAACAGAAAACCAGGAGGCAGAGTACTATTTACAGGCCTTGATACTTAATGGAAGCAACTGGTAAAAAACAAAATATTAAAATATATGCTGCAAGGATGTGAAGTATTATGGCATCAGAAAAGACGATTGATAAAACTGCAAAACCTCTCTTAGATAAAGCAAAAAGGGATAAAGTTGAACTTGTCTGGGACCGTTTTGAAAAGCAGGGAGACAAATGCAACTTCGGCGAGCTTGGAATCTGCTGTAAGAACTGCACAATGGGTCCCTGCAGGCTTACCCACCCCTCGCTGCCGATATATCTCAGGGTAGGTCCCCATGCAGCGAAAGCCAACAAAGGAGTCTGTGGAGCTGGCTATGATACGCTCGTTGCAAGAAACCTTTCAAGGGCGATCGCAGCAGGTGCTGCGGCACACTCGGATCACGGCAGGGATATAGCTCACACCTTGCTCCTCACAGCAGAGAATAAAGCATCGGGATATGAGATCAAAGATGAAGGGAAGTTAAAGGCTCTTGCAGCAGAGTTTGGAATCGAGACTACGGGTAAAGATAAAAACGTGATTGCAAAAGAGCTTGCACTCGCAGTTCTTGACGAGTTCGGGATGGTAAAGGGCAGGTTGCAGTTCGTTGAGCGTGCACCTGAGGTTAGACAGAAGCTCTGGAAAGACCTGGGAATCACTCCAAGGGGAGTCGATAGAGAGATCGTTGAGATGATGCATCGAACCCACATAGGGGTTGATAACGACTATGCAAACCTCATCCTCCATGGACTCAGAACATCCTTATCAGATGGCTGGGGAGGCTCAATGATTGCGACAGAACTTTCTGATGTCCTTTTTGGAACACCAAAACCTGTAACATCGAGGGTGAATCTCGGGGTGCTAAATGAGAAGGAAGTCAACATCATAGTGCACGGGCATGAGCCGATCCTCTCTGAGATGCTAGCAGAAGCAGTAAATGACCCAGAACTTGTGGAACTTGCAAAGATGGAGGGAGCTTCCGGTATCAATCTCTGTGGGATGTGCTGTACCGCAAATGAGCTTTTAATGAGACGTGGTATTCCTGTTGCCGGAAATTTCCTTGACCAGGAGCTTGCAGTCGTAACAGGGGCCGTTGAGGCGATGGTCGTAGACGTGCAGTGTATCATGCCATCACTTGGAGATGTTGCAAAGTGTTATCACACGCTGTTCATCTCAACATCACCGAAGGCAAAATTCCCAAGCGCCGAGCATATTGAGTTTGATGACGAGAATGGGTTTGATATTGCTAAGGGAATAGTAAAACGGGCAATTTTAAACTTTAAAAACCGCAATCCTGGGAGGGTGTTGATCCCACCAGATCCAGTCGATATGATGGCAGGATTTAGTGCTGAAGCGATCATTGCGGCACTTGGTGGAAGTTTAACACCGTTGATCGATGCGATAAAAGAAGGGAAGATCAGGGGGATTGCTGCTCTGGTCGGGTGTAACAACCCAAAGGTGGTGCAGGACAAGAACCATGTTGAGATGACAAAGGCGCTGATCAAGAATGATATTCTTGTGGTTGAAACAGGATGCAGTGCAATTGCGTGTGCAAAAGCAGGACTTCTACTCCCTGATGCGGCAGATATGGCAGGAGAAGGTTTAAAATCTCTCTGTAAATCGCTTGGGATACCACCAGTTCTTCACATGGGCTCCTGTGTTGATATAAGCAGGATACTCGTCGTTGTAGCCTCTATTGCAGACGAGCTTGGTGTTGACATATCAGACCTTCCAGTTGCAGCGGCAGCGCCCGAATGGATGAGCGAGAAGGCTGTCAGCATAGGGACTTATGCGGTTGCATCAGGAATATTCACTCTTCTTGGACTTCCTCCGTCGATAATGGGAAGTTCAAATGTTGTGGACCTCCTGACAGCAGGTGCAGAGGATATTGTCGGTGGCAAGTTTGCGGTTGAGACTGATCCGATAAAGGCAGCAGAAATGATAATAGAAGTGATCGATGATAAGCGTAAGGGTTTGGGATTATAGCAAAAAATGCAATGAGGTGCCCCCTAATTCATTAGGGGGTGGCGCAGAGGGGGCTCCACCCTACAGCTACCGGTTTTCCCTGATCGATTATTCCCACCCTGTTGCTTACGCAACTTATTTATCGTATGGTGTGGTAATCTGACCACTTCGCCTTGCCACAATAATATATAACAGAATCATAATAATATTCAGGATTATCATAACCGGAGGAACATATTTGGCTAGAATGCATACCAGGAGAAAGGGTGTATCAAGGTCCACAAAACCCTTGAGAAATGAAGCCCCGCAATGGGTTACCCTTTCGTCAGAAGATATAGAGAAAAAAGTAGTTGAACTTGCCAATCAGGATAAAACTACCAGTAAGATAGGCATAATCATGCGGGACACCTATGGTGTGCCGGATATCAAATTATCCACAGGTAAAAAGGTCACAAAGATACTGGAAGACAATGATGTGGCCCCAAGCCTGCCTGAGGATATCTCAAACCTGATCATAAAGGCTTTGAGACTCAGGAAACACATGGTAAACAACCACAAGGATCACCACAACAAAAGGGCACTGAACCTTACAGAGGCAAAGGTACGACGCCTGGGCAAGTACTACAGCAGGAACGGTGTTATGCCGGCAGACTGGAAATACAGTCCGGACACTGCTGAACGATTAATAATCCAGTAGATCGGTTGATGGTTCATTCCATCAACTATTTCATCTATTTTTACCATTATTCCAGGGATGACCGAAACGTTATTTTCTCTGGGCCGGGAAGCAGCAAAGGCACTTGATAACTATAATTTTGTAAGGGTAATATCCCATAACGACGCAGACGGCCTGAGCGCTGCCGGAATAATGTCTACTGCCCTGCTAAGGGCAAATATCGTTTTCCACACCTCCATTGTAAGCTCCCTGGACCAGGGAGTGATTGACATGGTCAATACACAGGTATATGGGAAAGACGGAGCTGTGGTATTTTGTGATATGGGCAGCGGCCAGCCTGAACTTCTGGATATGGTAAAAGACGATGTGATCATTATCGACCACCACCAGGTAGTGGGTGACCACAGCCATCGTGTCCATGTCAATCCCCAGGCGTTAGGTATTGATGGTTCAAGCCTGCTTTCAGCATCGGGTACGGCCTATTACGTGGCTCGCGGTATGGGTGATAACACAGACCTGGCCGGTCTGGCACTGACCGGGGCTGTAGGGGATAAACAGAGGATGGATGGCCCCAACAGCGAGATACTGGAAGAGGGGAAAAAAGCAGGCGTGATATCAGTGAAGACTGGCCTGAAGGTGCCGGACGGCCCTGTGGAAGACGTATTGCTGACACTGACAGAACCCTACCTGGACACAACAGGCGATAAGGCGGCCACCGAGGCTTTTCTCAGTGAACTTGGTATAAGCGGTCCTATCCAGGATATGGGGACAGAAGACCTGGGCAGGTTAGCCTCTGCCATGGCATTGAAGATCGCAGGCAGGGCAGACCCAACAATTGTCAGGTCAATGGTGGGCGATGTGTTGATACTGGAAAAGGAAGTAGTGCCTAATATTTTCACCCTGGAATGGATGCTTAACTGCTGCGGTAAGGTGAACAGAGCAGACCTGGGATTATCGTTGTGCCTGCGGGATGCGGGCGTTGTGGATGAAGCTCTATCCCTGGCAGTAAAGTACCAGAAGACCATTGTGGAAAATATCAGGGAAGCCGAAGCCATGATCAGGGAGATGGGAAATATCAGGTACGTGGCCCTTGAGGATAATACGGGTACCGGTATTATTGCAGGCACGTTGATTCGGTATGTTTGCCCTGACAAACCGTTCATTACATTGAACAAAGTAGATGACCTGGTTAAAGTATCTGCCAGAGGCACCCGGAAACTGGTTGACAGGGGGCTTGACCTTGCCATTGCCATGCGGGAAGCTGCACAGGCGGCAGGCGGACAGGGCGGCGGCCATAATATAGCCTCAGGAGCAGGCATACCTGTCGGTTCCGAAGAGGGTTTTTTAGCAGCTGTAGACAGGATAGTGGGAGGGCAGCTGGCATGAAGATAAAGGGGAATATCTCTATAAAGGCCGAAAATGCACCGGATATTGCTGTTATGATCACACGCTCGCTGGAACCTGACAACCTGGAAAGCATTAGAACTGAATATGGGGAGGGGTCAGTGACCACGTTTTTCGAGTCAGGAAAGATAGGAAGTTTAATTGCAACTGTGGATGATTATCTCATGAATGCAAGGATAGCTGCCGATATGCTAAAAACAGTTGGGAAAGATAATAAAGAAAATTGTGAGGATGATGATTAATGGAACTCCAGTTCAGGATCAAGGGAAAGTTTAAGACCAGCGCAGACCCGGCACCGGCCAGGCAAGAAATACTGGACATGTTAAAGGATGCAGAGGGCACTATTCTTTCAAAGGGTGCCCCGGAAGGTATGGGTGCAAGTATCTCGTCAATGGATGTGGATGGGGACGGGGTCAAACTGGAGATCACTTCAGGCAGGTATGTGCGGGCCCATGATGCTATACTGCGGCTTCGCAAACCCCTGGCCGAACTGCTGGGTAAAGGGCACAGGATCGGTGTGCGGGGACTGGAGATTTCCGAATATGTGGTCAGTATACCCTCAGAGCAGCCCCTGAAAGAATTCAAACTCCCTTATGTGGACAGTATGGAATATGCGAACGGTGCCATCACCCTGTCGCTGGAGTTGGGGCAGTCTGAGATAGAGAACCGGGTGCCTGATCGCATTATATCGCTTGTTGAGGATAAGGTGAAAGCCCAGTCCTACGGCGGTAAAGGCGAGCACTGGAACCTGATGTGGGAAAGCGGGAAGAAGGAGCATGGATTTGACAGTGACCCGACTGAGGAACTGATGAAGCGGGGCTGGATCAAGCGGGGTGCCAGCCGGGGGCAGTGGATACACGCTCCGCAGAGTGTGGCAGTGTTTCGGGCTTTTGAGCGTATTGTTATGGAGGAGATAGTCAAGCCCCTTGGATACAGGGAGATGATATTCCCAAAGCTTGTGACCTGGGATGTGTGGCAGCGTTCGGGTCATGCCAAGGGTGTGTATCCTGAGATATATTATGTGTGCCCGCCCAAGACCCGTGACCCTGAGTTCTGGGAGGAAGTGGCAGACCACTACAAGGTGACTCTTGAGGTGCCGCTTGACATGATTGCTGAGAAGATAGACAAACCTATTGGCGGGCTGTGTTATGCCCAGTGTCCGCCGTTCTGGCCGTTTTTGGCGGGTGAGACTATGCCTGATGAGGGACTGCCCCTGTATGTGTTCGACCGCAGTGGAACATCGCACCGTTATGAGAGCGGCGGTCTCCACGGCATGGAGCGGGTGGATGAGTTCCACAGAATTGAACTGGTGTTCATGGGTACGCCTGAGCAGGTGGTGGCGCATTCAGAGGATATGCAAAAGAGGTATATGCATATTTTCAATGACATACTGGACCTGGAGTGGAGGACGGCCTGGGTCACGCCCTGGTTTATGGCGCAGGAGGGGCTGGCCGGGCTGGCGGCTGAGACCCGGGTAGGTACTATTGATTATGAGGCTGTGATGCCGTACCGGGGTGAGGATGGTGAGTGGCTGGAGTTCCAGAACATGAGCGTGAACGGGGATAAGTATCCTAAAGGGTTTAATGTGAAGAGCCAGAGCAATAAGGAGTTGTGGTCTGGGTGCAGTGGGATCGGGCTTGAGCGGTGGGCGAGTGCTTTTTATGCTCAAAAGGGGCTGGACCCTGATGGGTGGCCTGAGGCGTTCAGGGAGATTGTTGGGGAGCTGCCTGAGGGGATCAGGTTCCTTTGATGGTGGGGGGAAAATCGCTGTACAGGCCTTGGTACATTTTGTACGGGGTATACCGTAACTACAGAATGGTAAGTCTATAATCTCGACTGTAGCCGTATTTTCCAAGTGGAAAATTATCGCCATGTAAAATTATACTTGTCCAATCCATATTGATATCTGTGTGTACGGTAGTTGATCCAGTTGCAATACCCTCTATGCAGGTATGATCCTCAAGGACCAGCGGTTAAGTTTACCCACGTCTTGTCCTACCAGATCCGCGACCTTCAAGCGCCACTTGCCCTTGATGGATTCGCCGGTGAGTTTTCCTAACTCATGGGTTGTAGAGTAAGTCTTTATGATGTTTTCCTGCCCACCACCGACCCGGTGATGCAGATCTATACTTGTACCTTGGGGTGAAACCAAGGTTACTATCAGGTCTCCTATATATGTGTGCGTTATGTCAACGGATACCTCTATGTTCTTCACATGACCAGTGGCGTCTACCGTCATAGTCCTCGTAATCCCGGCTGGGTCTTTGTCTGGTATCTTCTTTGCAGGTGTCTCTTCTATCTCAATGACATTGCCTGTCAGGCAATTGAGTTCTATATTTGCCAACGCCACTTCATTTTCCAGTACATTTACCTTTATGCAGGCACACTCACAATTTGATTTAAAAGCCGTGACCGAGTGTTCTCCTCCCGGCACTTCAGTAAATTTATACCTTCCATCTGCATCTGTTAGAACATTTTGACCAGAATCTACTGACACCTTTGCACCTTCAACAGGTGTATTGGAAGAATCCACAATTGTTCCGGAGATCTCCCCGATACCGGATACTACTCCTCCAGATATCACCAGGGAGAAATCCTTAGGTCCTACACTGACATCACTTGCCAGAGCCGTGACTTTATATTGGCCGGGAATCGGTTCAGAGATATATACTGTCTCAACATTGTTACTTGAATCGAAAGCAGAATCATAGGGCGGTGAAGCCTGATTACCATAATAATCCTTACCATTCGGTGTAGTGACGATGAGGTTGATGTTGTTTATGATACTATTACCAGGATAATCGGTATAAGCTAACGTTACCCTAAATGGAATACTTGGATTGCTCACATCAAAGAAATATTCTTTGAGTTCCCCGGTTACAAGATCCCCACCATCAATGAAATCCATTTTGAACCCGTTTACATCGGCAATAAAGGGCTCAATGTTAACATGTCCCCACCCCTGTTCTGCATCCCACAATGAAGAAGCACTTGTAACTGCAGAGTATCTGTAAGGCTTTCTCACTGTTGTATGTATAAGTGCTGCTTTTATCAAGGATGCACTGGGACTAAGCCCTTCTTGTCTGAGAAATTGCCGGATAAGAGCAACTGCGCCGGCAGTGAGTGGGGTAGCCATGCTTGTACCTCCCATGTACATATAGTGATCTCGGTTTGGGTCAGTTTTCGGGAGCAAATCCCACCCTTCTAATTTCGATTTACTTGATCTTGTAGATATAATATATGTACCCGGTGCCACAACATCAGGCTTGAAACGTCCATCCATACACGGCCCACGGCTGCTAAAAGCAGCAATATCATCTGGATTGTCAGCTAGTTTATCGCTGGCAATAGGATCTACGGGAAATTTATTCCGATAAATATATTCTAACTCTTCCCGCATATTTTCTGATGCACCTACTGATATGCAGTTCTTAGCTGTAGCTGGCGGGGTTATACTCATAAAATCGATTCTTCCATCACGATTTGCATCTATTCCAGAATTCCCTGCTGCAAAGAGAATTACCATATCTTTATGGTCCCAAACAAACCGATCTACATCTTCTGATTGAATGTCATATGCTCCGAAATCGCCGCCTCCCCAGCTGTTTGTATGAATCTTTACACCTGCATCATAAGCCTCTTGGAAAAGGACTTTGAGATCAGTAGGAATTCCAGTAAGAGCATAAGTATCAGGATTGGTTCCATATTTACGCCGATACCATTTGACAAAATCAAAATTCCAGTATGTGAGTTGTTCCATGGCCTGGAAAAAGAGAGATGCTTCAGTTGCAAGACCTCTGAAAATTCCATTGGATTTTTGTCCGTTGCCAAGTGCAGATCCTGTCACATGGGTGCCATGCCCCGACCACTTATCTGCCGGACCATCATCATCCCCAGGGTTGAGTATGTTGCTATTAAATTCGGGAGATATGGGCCAGCTTTTTATTCCGATTATCCTCCCTTTAAAGTCTTCATGAATGGTTGCTGCATCTCCCGAATCAATTCCTGTATCTGCCACTCCAATAATTTCATTTATTCCTGTCAAGGATAAATTAAGAGCAGAGTCAAGATCGTGATTGCACATAATTCTTGTCGCAATATTGTTGTGCAGCTGTCTGATTTTTACTGTATCAATGAGTTTTACGCCATGAATTTTTGAAATATTTTTCAAGTTCTTAACAAGGTCTTTCTCTGGGATGCTAATAGTTATTTTATTATTGTACTCACCAATAATTTGTCCACCCAAACCTTTGATTTTGGGCAGAGCGTCTTTCAGGTTTTCCGTAGAATAAAAAGAAACCGAGAATGTACTGGGAATTGACCCAAACGGTTTTGAAATCTGCTCTGGCTCCAGGGAATGAGTTGAAGAAATTCTTGCATGGGTTGGAACTTTCTTTTCGATTTCTTCTAACAATCCGGGACTGAATCTAAAAGAATAATCATAATGACCAACCCATCTAACAAAGGATAGCTCATTGATCTTTTCTCTTGACTTTTCATCCATTTCCACAATATATGAATAGGATGGATACGGATCAGAGAATGTCCCCCCAAGTTTTTTAATTTCTTCTTTCCATTCTTCTTTAATTGGGCCGATAAACTGGACCAGATAGTGATGTATATCTGGTCCGGGGTCGATTGTGTGTTCATACGCAAGATGAGACTTGATAGCACCTTTTTTAACATGTCGAGGCTTGGTAGTATTGATATTCTTATTTATCAGTTGAATGTTTTCTATTTCATTTTTTACAACTACTTTTATTCCTTCATTTTCCAATGATCTTATTTGATTATCAGTGATTTCCACTAACACAAAGTTATCATAATTTTCTAGTATTTTATCGACTTTACCGACTACTTTTTCTTGTTCAAATGTCTTTAGCAATATAATTGCAATTTTCATAAGTAACCACCACTCTAATTTAAGTATTGGATTAATTCACTATAAATAACTATCAGAAGAAATATAAATACGAAGAGATTATTTTTTAGTTATACATTTGTTGGATTTTTTTTCAATCTCTTAAGCCAGAGCAACCATGAGATAAGATATTAGCACGAGCATCAACCTTCATACATCCTGCTTCCTACCCGTTGAACCGTTATTCAATACTCAACTATAACAAAATACATAAATATGTTATAGTTCACTATAACATATCATGGACCGCCTGGAAGAAGTCATCACAGAATTCCACAAATACCCCATCCCCCCACTATTCAAAAGAGAACTATCCATCCCAACCAACACTGACAAAGTAATCACACTCATTGGCCTGAGACGCACCGGAAAAACATACTACCTGTTCCAGATAATCCAGCAATTACTGGACGAAGGGCTGGACAAAAAACGAATATTTTACATAAACTTTGAAGATGAACGACTCAGTGAACTGACAACAAGCGACCTGTCAACCATCATCGAGCTGTACTACAAGATAAATCCCGGTGCTGACATCCTCTATCTATTCCTTGATGAAATCCAGGAGATAGACGGCTGGGAGCGGTTTGTCAGAAGGCTCACCGAAAAGAAAAATGCCAGAATATTCCTAACAGGCTCATCCTCAAAACTGCTATCCAGGGAAATAGCCACAAGCCTGAGGGGACGGACATTATCGTATAACCTGTTCCCGCTTTCCTTCAGGGAATTCCTGGTCGCAAAAAGTTTCAAATCCGAGTTCCCGTTAATAGAATCTGAAAGAGGACTGCTGAAAAGACACCTGGATGAATACCTCGAATACGGCGGTTTTCCTGAACTGCTGGAATATGACAGGATGGTCAGGATTCGGACACTGAAAGAATATATCGACCTGATGGTCTACCGGGACCTGGTAGAGAGGTATGGTATCGAAAAGATATCAGCCCTGAAATTCATGATAAAATCCCTTGTAAGAAACTTTGCAAGGGAACTGTCGGTCAGGAAATTGCGGAATTACCTGCTTTCGGCAAAAGTGTCACTGAGCCATGTTAAGGTCTATGAATATTTCTCTTACCTGGAAGATATAAATTTCATATTCCTTATCAGGAAATACGGAAAAGGCGTCCGAGAAGTAGAAGGGAGTATACCAAAAATATATCTGGTTGACCTGGGGTTCGTGATACTGCACGGCGTTAAAGACAGGGGACGAAGAATTGAAAATATTGTTGCGATCGAGCTGTTGAGAAAAAAGCACTACTTTGACCCGATACTTGAGATTTATTATTGGAAAGACACATCAGGACTTGAGGTGGATTTTGTCCTGGCCCGGGGACCTGAGGTTATGCAGTTGGTACAGGTATGCTATGACCTTGAAAATATCAATACAAGAGAGCGGGAGTTAAAATCCCTGGTTAAGGCGTCAAAAGAACTGGAATGTACTGATCTTCTGGTCATCACCTGGGATTATGAAGGTGAAGAGGATTTCAGGGGCAACAGGATAAGGTTTGTGCCGCTGTGGAAGTGGCTGCTGGGATAAGTGTGGGGTTGTGGTAGGGGTGCAGTGGGATAGGGCTTGAGCGGTGGGCGAGTGCTTTTTATGCTCAAAAGGGGCTGGATGCTGATGGGTGGCCTGAGGCTTTCAGGGAGATTGTTGGGGAACTGCCTGAGGGGATACGGTTCCTTTGATGGTGGGGGTAAAAGATGAGGTATATACGCAGATGATGCAAAATGTAATTTTTAAATACCTGCCAGACTAATAAACTCCTAAGGAGATATTAGAAATGGAAAAATATACCCTTCCCGTAGTAATAGAAAAGGACGAACACGGCTATTTTGCAATGTGCCCGGCTTTGCAGGGCTGCTACTCGCAGGGGGACACCTACGAAGAAACTCTTGAAAATATTAAAGATGCTATCCATCTGCATATAGAAGATATCCTCGAAAGCGGCGAAACTATTGAAAAGATCAACTCTTTCAGCTTTGTTGCCCTTGAGGTAACCGCATGAGTGAAAAGTTACCAAGGGTAACTGCAAATGAGATGATCAAAATAGTTGAAAAGTTGGGTTTTCGTTTCTCAAGGTAATCAGGCAGCCATAAAATATACAAAAATGATGAAGGGAAAAGAGTAAACATTGCTTATCATAGTGGAAAAATACTGCATCCGAAAGTTGTCAAAAGTATATTGGTCGATGCTGGATTATCTGTGGATGAATTTAAGAAGATGTTGAAAAAGTAAATCTTGCACTTATTCCGTGCTACCTCCTATTTTTATAACAAAAATAATACGTAAGCGATAGAAACCTCATATCCGCTTTTATTGGATTGTGCTGTGGTGATTTTTGCAAATTAAGTTTTTTTATACTACCTGTAAGAATGAAATCGATCTGATCAAGCTCATCACGATAAGCCTCAAACTGACGAAGGTATTCATATTACACAAAACTTTTTTAAGTTCCACACCAATTAAAAAATATCAGAACACAATGAACAAGTCGATATTATGTATGGAGATGACCTGACCTCAAAAGAGATAAATATAGTACCCTTCACAGGATATTATAAAAACGAAGATGAATTCATCAAAGATGCAGTAAACACCCTTTTATCTGTCAGGAAAGACCTGAGAATTACCATTGCCTGTGAATTATACAAACGGGAAGAGATTTCAATTGGCAAATCCTGCGAGATTGCCTCCTTGACTATTGAAGAGATGAAAGAGATATTCCATAAGAAAGGCATATCCAAGCATGAAAATGCATCTGTTGATGAATTAGGTCGAATGGCAGAGAGGGCGGTTGAACTTGCAGGAAGATAGGGGTGAAAGAGTAATTGATACGGACTTTTTAAGTTCGTTCTTAAAAATTGACAAATTGGAATTAGTACGGTTCGGAAATACAGCGCCTGAAAAATAAAACAAATAGCAAACCATGAGATAAGATATTAGCACGAGCATCAACCTTCATACATCCTGCTTCCTGCCCGTTTAACCGTTATTCAATACTTAACTATGACAAAAAAACTAAATATGTTATAGTCCACTATACCATATCATGAACCACCTGGAAGAAGTCATCACAGAATTCCACAAATACTCCACCCCAAGGTTATATTTGGTGAAATGGATGTTATGGATATAGACACGGTATATATCGAAAGATATAATCTGACAATGAGACACAGCATTTCTAGGCTGGTTCGAAAAACTATATGCTTTTCTAAATGTAATGAGATGGCAGATAACCATATAGATTTGTTTCAGTGCTACAATAACCTAAACAGGGTTAATTCAGCCTTAGAAATAAAAACAAAGAAGGGTGAGAAGAATATAAAAAGGACACCATGTATGGCTGAAGGTATAACAGATCACATTTGGTCGTGGAAGGAATTATTGATGTTTAAAGTAGGAGTATCAACTGTAAATTATGACACGACCGTAATATACAGGTAGTTCTTGCTGTCTTCCAGATGCTTCAGGTTGTCATCTGAGACCATTTCGTGACCTGTTCATACATATTCTTCCCGTATGTATTTGGGTGTAATGCTGTGACTTATGTTAAATTACCTGTAAAGATATAGTCATTATCCTTACTTCCCTCATGGCATTGTATGCAACCTTCCACCTTTCCCTCTGCTTCAACAGTGCCATTGGCTGAATACTTTACCCAGAACCAGTCATTATGTTCCGGATCGTAGTCTTTTTCCTTGTACATCACAGTTATTGCCAGGAGCTGTTTCTCAGGATTGTAATTTTCTTTTAATATTATACTCTCCTCAGGCATTATCCCTGCTTTGCCTTCTATCGCAGAATGGGCATTATCTGTGACATATACTGTGATCAAAGCACCATGGGGTTCTGTTCCATTATACATTTCTCCTTTACCCGGCCAAAGACTCCAGCTTTTATAGTTGTCTTCTTCTGTGATATGTCTATATAGACTCAAGCCGTCAGGTTCTATCTCTTCGATTTCTGTCTCGGTAGGTCCTGCTTCTTCAGGTTCCGTCTCTTCCACATCTGCACATCCGAAAGTAAAGGATGCAATAAATAGACAGGATATAACTAATATAACAATTCTTATGTCAACCACTTTCTAACCACCTCAATTATACTTACTTACTTATGGTATTTGAAATTTTGGATTGTGAATAGATAAAAATCAGTCTTGTTAATATCAAATAAGTTATAGGAATATAACATGAACCAGGGCACTAACAGGGCAAACATAAAACAAGGACTAAGCGTAGGCATTGTTCTAAAACAAGACCAGAGAAGCGGGAAAATAACCCAGGGCATTGTAAAAAGAATCCTGACAAAATCCTCACACCACCCGCATGGAATAAAAGTTCAGTTAGAAAACGGTCAGGTTGGAAGGGTCAAGGAAATTCACTCAAAATAGCCACATACAGGCCATGTACAACGTACGGGGTATACCGTGCTGTGACTTGCAGGTAGATAGGGTTGAAATAGTAATTGATATTGACTTTTTAAGTTCGTTCTTAAAAATTGACAAATTGGAATTAGTATGGTTAAGAAATACCTGCACCTGAAAAGGAAAAGAAATAGCAAACCATAAGATAAGCTATTAGCACGAACATCAACCATCATACCTCCTGCTTCCTGCCTGTTGAACCGTTATTCTATACTCAACTATAACAAAGTCCCATCATGTAGTATATTCGGCATTGATCCGCACATAATCATAGCTCAGGTCGCATCCCCAGGCCGTAGCGCATCCGCCGCCCACTCCAAGGTCCACCCTGATAATAACCTCTTTAGAACCCATGATCTCCTTTAGCTTATCTTCCAGGGTGCTGACGATCCTGCCTTTTTCCACCAGCATTACCGATGAGTGATTGCTGGCAAACGTCAGGCTGACACGGTTCTGTTCCATTTCTGCACCTGAATATCCCACAGCAGCCACCACCCTGCCCCAGTTGGGGTCCCTGCCAAATATTGCGGATTTGACAAGGGGTGATGTAATAACAGCCTTTGCAGCCAGTACGGCATCACTTTCGCTCGCTGCCCCAGTAACCCTTGCCTCGATCAGGCGTGTGGCACCTTCACCATCCCTGGCGATCATCCTGGCAAGTGCGGTGCATACTGCTTCCAGACCCTGCCCGAACTCTTCCGGGTCTGTGTGACCCATTTGTCCGGTGGCGGTTATCAAAACCATATCATTTGTGCTTGTATCCCCATCCACCACAACCATATTGAAACTCTTATCCACTGCCCGCTTAAGATGCTTTCCCAGCTCCCCGGCATCCATCGCAGCATCGGTGTACAGGAAAGCCAGCATAGTACCCATATTCGGGGCGATCATGCCGCTACCTTTGGCTATCCCGCCGATGCGTGTGCCGTCAGGAAGTTCAACTGCCGCCTCCTTCGTACAGGTGTCTGTAGTCATAATAGCCCTGGCAGCGGCTGTACTACCCTGTGCCGAATCAGTCAAACCCGCTGTCACCTCCCCTACCTGTGACCTGATAATATCAAGATCAAGCCTGTGACCGATAACACCCGTGGATGCCACTGCCACTGTCCTCTCATCCAGCCCGGGTCTGGCAGCCAATTTCGCCATATCCCTGGCATCCTCTATTCCTTCTGGCCCTGTAAATGCATTGGCATTGCCGCTGTTGGCTATCACTGCAGACAACCTGCCCCCTTCAAGGTGCTCCCTCGTAAGTATCAGGGGTGCGGCTATGACCCGGTTGCGAGTGAACACACCTGCTGCACTGCCGTCTGCCTCTATAAGCGCCAGGCCGTACTTATCCTGCTTTACACCCCAGGCAGACACACCTTTTACAGCACAGATGCCGCTGTCTATGAACTTCAACTGCAACAGCTCCCATCAAGCTAAGCTGATAATGCCAGCCCGGCAATAATATCATGGCGCGTCACAATACCAACCAGTTCACTGTCCTTGATCACCGGTACCCTGACAACATTATGTTTGACCATTCTCGATGCCACAGTCTCCAGGCTTTCAGAAACATCTGCAGTGACCACGGGATGGCTCATTACATCACTGACCTTCTTGTTGCCCACATCATCCAGTGCATGGCTGGCCTCTTCCCATCCGATAAGTTCCCTAAGCGGCACCTCAATTATCTCAAAGGGACTGGGCAGCCAGAGCTGGCTGTCCCTTTCCGGTACTTCCAGCAATTTAAGGATATCACTTTCTGTGATCATACCTGTCACTTTACTATCCTGTACCACTGGTATACCGCCTACCTTATGCTCCCTGAGTAACCGGGCAGCATGTTTGACCGGGTCGTTGGGACTGCAAAATACCACGTTTTTTGTCATGATCTCATTTACCTGCATAATTATCACTCCTTTTGGCACTCCTTAGGGCACTCCTTAGGGAAAGGTTGCAGGATTCCATAGTCCTGCCGTTTCGTCAAGTCCGAACATCAGGTTCATGTTCTGCACCGCCTGCCCTGATGCTCCTTTAACCAGGTTGTCAATCGCAGATACCACTACCAACCGCTGTCCTTCTGCATCCATCTCAAACCCTATATCGCAGAAATTTGAACCCCGTACCGGACCCAGCATGGGAATGCCACCTATAAGCCGGATGAATAGTTTGTCCTTGTAGAACCGGTTGTAGATATCGGCAACCTGCCCTGTATCCATATCTTCTTTCACGAACAGGTGGGCTGTGGTCAGGATACCCCTGACTGACGGGACCACATGCGGCGTGAAACTGACCCTGGTATTATTATCCAGCCGTCCCAGTTCCTGCTGCATCTCGACACCGTGGCGGTGGGTAGTAAGCTTGTACGCCTGCACGTTCTCTGCCATGTTCGGGTAGTGGGATACCCCACTTGGTTCGACACCGGCACCGGAGATTCCGCTCTTGGAGTCAAAGACCACCCGCTCGACCAGCCCGGCGGCTGTCAATGGTGCGGCAGCCAGGATTGCGCCGGTCGGATAACACCCGGGATTGGCGATCATTGAGGCACCGACAACTTCAGGATGCAGTTCAGGCAGGCCGTAAACGGCCTCCTTTGGTGCTTTGTGTTTAAGGTTGTAGGTCTTTTCGAACACACCAACAGGCAGCCGATAGTCTGCGCTAAGGTCTATGACCTTTGTGCCAGCGTCCAGTAGCGGTGGTACCACATCCATGGCACTGCCGTGGGGGACTGCTGTGAAGACCACATCACACTGGCCTGCTACTTCACCTGCACTTAGGTTTTGGAACTTCAGGTCAGTAAAACCCCTCAGGTGCGGGTGTGTGTCACTCACCGGATTGCCGTCCAGGCGCCGTGAGGTCACGCATACCACTTCTACCCCTGGGTGGCCGGTCATAAGGCGCATCAATTCGCCACCAGTGTAGCCCGAACCTCCGATAATCCCTGCTTTTATCATAGTATCACTGTATTTACTACTCTTTAGGATATATAATCTATTTATTAGCTATGTTTTTTTACAAGGAAAATTGTGTTTTTGCACTCCACTTACGCCCTGCGCCCGACCCCCGACACCCAGGATACCATCCATCTGCACGAGACTTTTTATTATTTTACTGGGACGATTCAGAAAACCGCAGAGAGCGCAGAGGCACGCAGAGAAAAATAACGACCCTCTGCGCCTCTCTGCGTCCTCTGCGGTGAATCTTTTTTGCCGCGATCCAT
>Ga0255452_1026_pt1 | contig 19275 bp, 19 predicted proteins | sample ANMaggQLBNCT01D9_FD_182652 | JGI IMG/M metagenome (GOLD analysis project Ga0255452, IMG submission 182652) | Sediment cell enrichment communities from methane seep in Santa Monica Basin, California, United Staets - ANME aggregate JGI... | ecosystem: Environmental > Aquatic > Marine > Cold seeps >...
TTTACTTCGAACTTTGAAATAACAGGTTCCTTTGTGTTTGAAATACAATTGGGATTGATACACTTCACCATACCTTCTACCATTTCCGGCAGTTCTACCTGGTATTTATCTGCCACTTCGAAATCCCTGATAATATTGATAGTGGCCCCGGGAGAAATTAAAGATATCTTATCCAATTCTTTTTCTTCCAGTTCCCTGTTCTCGATCTTAACTATATCCTTCTGTCCAAGTTCCTTGCTTGGAACATTCATAGCCATGGTTACGACGTCACTATATGCACCTTTTATCCCCAGTATCTTAAGTACGTTCATGGCCTGTCCAGCCAATATGCGATCAATGACAGTACCGTCGCGAATGGGTCGCACCCTCAATTCTTTTTCAGCACTCATACCTCAACCCCCATTACAATGGTAAGCAGTGCCATCCTGATGGGTACGCCATAAAAAGACTGCTCAAAATAACGGGCATGGGATGAAGTATCCACAGAACTATCAATCTCATACACCCTTGGGAGCGGATGCATTATTATCATACTATCCCTTACGTTTTCGAGATGTTCGATCGTGATCTTATAGGCACCTGCCATCTTTTTATATTCAGTGGGATCAGGAAAGCGTTCTTTCTGGATGCGGGTCATGTACAGCACATCAATGTTGTCCAGTATCTCCTCAAGGTTCTCTGTCTCACGGACCCGGGCACCCCTGGCCTTCAGGTCAGCCTTGATCTGGTCAGGCATCTTTAACTGTGGTGGTGAGACAAGAGTGATGTTTGCGCCATATAATGACAGGGCATAAGTCAGGGAATGGACAGTTCGACCATATTTCAGGTCCCCCACAATCGCAATATCCAAATTGTCAAGATGGCTCTCCTTCCTGATCGTATACAGGTCCAGTAGTGTTTGCGTAGGATGATGCCCGGCACCGTCGCCGCCGTTTATAATGGGAACGGATGAGAATTCGGCAGCCATTAGCGCCGAACCTTCACTGGGATGCCGCTGTACTATGGCATCGGAATAAGTACTGACCACCCTGATCATATCTGCAAGTGTTTCACCTTTGACAATACTGGTAGCTTCTTTGGAGCCAAGGTTCAGGACCCCCCCTCCAAGCCTGAGCATGGCGGTCTCAAAGGACATCCTGGTCCTGGTACTTGGTTCGTAGAATAATAATGCAAGTATCTTGCCGGCCAGAAGGTCAGACCTGCCGCCCCTTGCCAACGGTTCAAGTTTAGTGGCCCGGTCCAGGATATAATCCATCTCGTCCCTGGTAAAATCCTTCATTGAGATTATATGGCGGCGCTCAAACCTCATCGGAAGTAATATGGCGATGTCCTGATTTAAACTTATTGAAATGAAGCATGACCTTTATCAGATTTTCATAAGGCATCTACGCCTATCCCCAGTATATGTCCTGCTCCATTAAACACATCTTCTGCAATGCAGGCACACCCTTTTGCAGCACTCCACATCCCAAGGGATTGAACCCTGTCTTTGATATGATACTCAATTTTCTCTTTTGTATATTGTATCTCACTGACCGAACCTGAAATGAAGACTTCGGGCCTATGCACACCCATTTCTTTCAAGGGAAGGGTCATTGATACGATCTCCATTGATGCGAATAATGCAAGAGTATCAACTGCCAGGACTGCTTTTTCGTTCCCGTTGTTGAAATCGTCCAAAAGTTCATCAATGCCGGAGTGTCCTGTCATCCTGGTCACACCCGCTCGCGTGAAGGCTTCATTGGCAGTATACAGACCGGCATCAACGTCCCTGATAGCTGCAAGGTCCAGTGGTCCATGGTGTATTCCGGGTGCAAAGATGCAGGCATCGATAGCACCCAATAGCCGTCCATGTGCTGCCGCCAGCGTTACTGTGTTAGAACTGATATCAGAGACTATGAAATTATCATATCCCATTTTGTGGGCATGGTAGGTAATACCCAACTTTTCGGGACTGGCCCCGTGGGAGAATACATTGAACCTGGCATCCGGTGTGTTGCCCCTGTGTAGCCCCGGGATCACAACGGCAGGTATGCCTGAATCCTTTATGGTATCATAGACATGGGTTCCCCCGCCCACATGAAGCCCTGCACCGTCACGGCTTGTAATACCCCTGTCATGCACCTGGTCAATGGGTGTGATGCGGTCTATGCCATCTCCCATGGAATATGTGACGGCCATCATCCGGATATTGTTCTTTGATACTTCCAGGCCCTGCAGGATACTGTGCAGCAGTTCATCGCCGGGCACTGCTGCGGCATCCTGCCTGAGGATGCTGAATACTTTGCCGTCTGATGATGCGAACCGCATGGATGTGGTACCGTGGTCTATCCCTACGAACATATTAATCTGGAATTTCTAATGCTTATTAAGTTAATTGATTTTAACATTTAATTGTAGAACAAATTTTCAACAAGGTCTTCTTTTGTTATTTTCAAATATGCTGCAATATTCTTTAAAATATTATTCGGCGTTCCCACCTTAATGGGACTATGGGCTGGAATTGTTATCGAATGCTCGTGCCCCATACAATTGCTAATTAATCGAATGTGACTTCCTGTTTGGCGTGTGATTGTATAACCATATTTGCTCAAAACGGTGCATAAGTTTTTATGCGAAACATCCCTCGGCATTCTGGGCATACGTCAAAATCTCCTCTCTGACAAAATGAAGCCTGATCACTCTGGGTATGTCTTGTTCGTTATCAAAATGACATCTTAATGCATCCATGATATTGTCTTTTATTTCTTCTATAGTTTCGCCTTCGGTAAAAATAGAATACCCGAGTGCCTGAGCGTTATAACCCCCTTCAGGGTCATCTTCTATTAAAAACATGATTTCTTTCATGGTGCATATCCTTTAATATCAATAACTTGTATCATACTTTAAATTTTATCATGATGATTCCAGTTTTCATACACCTCTTCACTTCCCTGCTTTACGCACCTGCAATTACCCAGCTGAGCGTCCCCGGCGCCCTTGTGGTGAGCAGAGCGGGCTGGCAGGGGATTTTCGATTAATCCGGCAGTCTGTGACGATGAAGTGCCTTGCGCCCCTCCTGTGCAGAAGCGGGCGCAGGGTGAGTATTATCAGGGGTGATGAATCTTTCTGTCTGAACAACTAATCCAGCAGCCATTTCCACAAAGCCACAAACCTGATACTCTTATCACCATAGTTTTCAACAGTCTCCACATCGTCCGTGATTATCGTCCCCTCACTTAACTCGAATTCATCCATAGCTTCAAGCAAACCTGCAATCTCACGCTCCCTGTTTTGCTCTGTCAGGGAATAGCAGACCTGGAAAGCCTGTGTAATGCTCTGTCCCATCATTACCACAAAGTCGCACTCGTGCCTGCCCTGATAATAATAAACCTCTTCACCCCTTCTGTACAGTTCCAGGAATACCGTGTTTTCATAAAGCTTACCCAGGTCCTCACTGAACTTGAAGCTCACAATATTGCGCAGTCCGGGGTCGATGGCATAGACCTTGCGCGGATTAATTTCCTGCTCCTTGAGTGAATATGAAAATTTCTTCACGAAAAAAATCAGGTAAGCATCACTGAGATGGTAGGAATACCTCTCTACACTGTCCAGGCTTATACCAATAAAATTCGCGATCTTCCTGAAAGACGACAGAGCTCCGATGTTGGTCAAATAATATTTTGCAAGACTTCGTAACTTATCCACTTTGAGGACCCTGTACCGCTCAGCTATGTCCCGTAAGATAATATCATTAAAATAATCACGCAGTATCTCATTATTCCCGTCAAGCAGTACAACAAGGGGAAATCCCCCGGTTGAGAGATATTTACGCATCATCTGCCTGATCTTCAATTTATTTGTCACAATATCCAGCTTTGTCTCCAGCTTCAGGTTGTTGAATTCCAGAAACTCCCTGAAAGTCAGCGGATATACATGGATATCAATATGCCTGCCTGTAAGTGCAGTACCAAGTTCCTTACTCAGTAACCTGGCAGATGAACCTGAAACAAAGATATTTGCACTTCTCTTTTCATGTAGTGCACGTACAAACCGCTCCCAGCCTTTAACATTCTGGATCTCATCAAGGAACAGATCAGGGGCTGAGGTCGGCTGAACTATCTCCAGATATGCATCAAATGCGTCAATTAAAAACTGGACTGACAATTCGTCAATGAATTTTGGTTCTTCAAAATTAATGTAAAGGGAATTCTTTCTATCCTCTCCTTCGTCGATCATTCTCTTGATATGTTGTTTCATCAATGTGGATTTTCCAGACCGCCTGACTCCGGTTATGAATACGACCTGTTGTGTTGCTTTCATTTTTTCAAATTGTTGGAGATATCTTTCCCGTAAAATTCCACAATCCGGAGTCTTTGACCAGAAATTCCATTCATCCAGTATTTCGATTATTTTTTCTTTTTCCACATTTGGTGTTATGTTTTTTAGATTAAAAAGTCTATCGGTCATTATTAGCAAAAAGTGACCGATATAATCTCACAAAACGTAATCACAGCCCAACAGTTCTTGATCTAAAGCCACGATTTATAGAGCACTACCTAAAATTAGTCAAGTACCGAATATAGATCATTCACATTCATGAGGCAGCAAAAACTGAAGATACATCAGGAAGTCTTTCCCTGTTTCCCATAAGGACAACAATATCATCCTCCAGTAGTTTGTCCTCCCCATCAGGATTGTTCAGCACATCATTTCTCCTCTGGATAGCCAGCACTGTGAATCCCCATTGCTTCCTCAGGTTCAGTTCAGCCAGGTTTTTTCCGTCGGCAATTGATCCCCCCATCACCCTGAAAGTCTCTAACTCAATGTTTGTCAGGTGATGCCCCAGATCATCAATGGACCTGGATTTATGATATATATCCCTGATCATTTCATATCCATCCTTTCGCACCCTTTCAACATTCTTCCGGATCTCTTCCTTTGGGATAAGATACCTTGACAGCACCCTGGAAAATATCTCGATGGAGGTTTCGAATTCTGCCGGTATCACTTCATCGGCACCCAGTTCGTACAGTTCGTCCATTTCGCTGACATAACGTATGCGGGTAATTATATAGATACCTGGATTCAGTTTTCGTGCATTCTTGACCATCATGCGGGTATGTGCAGGATCACATATGGCAACAACCAGTATCTTCGCTTTTGAGATATTGGTAAGTTTAAGGATATCCTCTTTTGAGGCATCGCCATAGAATATAGGCAGACCTTTCCTTTTTTCAGATATCACAATTTCAGGGTTCATTTCCACCACTACAAAGGGGATTTTTACGGCAGACAGCACACTTGAAAGATTTCTTCCGTTTATACCGTAGCCAGCAATAACCACATGTTTTTCAATTTTTGACCCTGTTGTTTTTTTCTGGATGTGATCGGATACCTTTCCTTGACGGGTTATAAAGTCCTCTATCCTTGGCCCCATCTGGATCATAAACGGCGTAGCTATCATGGTCAATATAGCAGAGGCCAGGAATACCTGGTAAATATCATTATTCAACAGGCCATGCTGGATACCTATCAACGAGAGTACGAAAGAGAATTCGCCGATCTGGGCAAGGGACAGTCCTACAAGGAAGGCGGTATGCATGGGATATCTCAATACAAGGGTAGAGACCATGCTCAGCATGAACTTGATCAGGATAACCAGGATCACTACATACAGTATAATTGAAAAATTATCCAATACAAATCCCAGGTCAAGGAGCATGCCTATTGATATGAAGAACAGGCTATTGAACACGTCCCTGAGAGGCAGTATCTCGCTGAGGGCCTGATGGGAGAACTCTGATTCCGAGATGATCAGACCTATTATAAATGCCCCTATGGCAAGGGACAATCCTGCCATGGAGGTCAATGTAGCTGTACCCAGGCAGATCACGATCATACCCAGAAGGAACAGTTCCCTGTTCCGGGTCTTGACAATGTGGTACAATATGGAGGGTACAATGAACCTTCCTGCTACTATTAATAATAAAACGATTGCAATAGCTTTCAGTATCGAGAATATCATGGCAGAGGATGATGTGCCGGCAGTACCGGCAAGTAATGGTACAAGCAGGACCATCAAGATGATGCCCAGGTCCTGGAATATCAGAATACTGATCGTAACTTTTCCGTTCGGACTCTCCATTTCAGCCCTCTCTGACAGTATCCTAAGTACAATGGCCGTACTGCTCATAGATACTAAAAATCCTAAGAATATGGCAATTCCCAGGGGTTGTCCTGCCGCAATTGCAATCAAAGTAACAACTACAATGGTCAGGAGCACCTGCATCCCCCCTCCCAGCACGATAGTTCTCTTAGATCTTATCAATTCTTTTAGTGAAAACTCAATACCTATTGTGAACAGTAACAGTATGACCCCTATCTCAGCAAATAGTTCGATCATTGTCTGGTCTTTTACCAGACCAATTACGGAAGGACCGATTATCACACCTGTGACAAGATATCCTACAATAGGGACGATACGCAGTTTATGAAATAAGAAAACAATGCCTATTGACAGGCTGAAGATCAATACAAAATCTGTTAATATTGCAACAGTTTCTAAAGTCACAGCGTACTATTTTGTAATATCTTATATATTTAAATAACCTATACCACTTCAGCTAATAAATTCAAAAGTATTATTGACGATGCTATTTTTTCCGGCAGAGTACTTAGCAGTATACAAAGCTGGAGCTCATTAAATAAATAGCGTTTTATGGTGGTAATGACTACAATATCCCAGATGGAAACCCTCCTATCCCAACAGGATACTGATAAGCAGACAATTGATTTTATCACCCATTTGCTTATTAAACCAGATGCTATCGAGCAGAGGTTGTACCAGCTCAATCTGGCCGCAGCCGCACTAAAGCAGTCCACACTTGTGGTGCTGCCTACTGGCCTTGGTAAGACCATAGTGGCCATGTTCGTCATAGCCAATCGGCTGCATAAAATGAGCGGTAAAGTCATAATTCTAGCTCCCACCAAACCCCTGGTGGAGCAACATGCCTCATTTTTGAAAAAGTTCATGACCCTGCCGCCTGATGAGATCATAGTGTTAACAGGCAGTATACCACCCGCAAAGCGCATAGCGCTTTGGAAGGATGCCCGCGTGGTGGTTTCCACACCACAGGTAATAGAGAACGACCTGCTATCGCACAGGATAGACCTGTCTGATGTGATCCATATCACCTTTGACGAAGCACACAGGTCAGTTGGTAACTATGCTTATGTCTATATAGCCGAAAAATACCAGTCCCAGGCAAAGGACCCGCTGGTACTGGGCATAACAGCCAGTCCGGGTGCCAGCAGCGAGAAGATCGAGGAGGTCTGCCGCAACCTATCCACATCAAATGTACAGGTAAGAACCGATGACGACCCTGATGTAAAGCCCTATGTCCACTACCGTGACCTTGAATGGCGGCACATCAGTGTTCCAGTGGAAATCAAGGGGTTAAAGGATTCTATGCAGCGGGTTTTAGATAACAGGGTTGAACAACTGGCAAAACTGGATTTTATAGACCCGAACAGGAAATATCCAAATAAACGGGAACTTCTTGACCTCCAATCCAGGCTTCAGTCCGGATTGAGAAGTGGACCGGACCAGCGGGTGTTCAAGGCCATATCCCTGGTGGCAGAGATACTTAAAGTAAGCCATGCCATCGACATAACTGAGACCCAGGGACCTGAGGCGTTGGCAAAATATTTCGAACGTCTGGAGCATGAGGCGGGTTCAAAGTCCGGCAGTAAAGCCTCCCGCAGGCTGGTGGAGGATGTGCATATGCGCCAGGCCATGTATGCATTGAAGGAATTGGATGTCACGCATCCAAAGCTTGAGATTGTTAAGGACATTGTGTCCGGGCAGCTGCGTAACAATCCCGATTCCAGGGTGATCATATTTACCAATTACAGGGATATGTCAGAACTGGTAACCAAAAACCTGGAGGGTGTTGATAACGTGCGCCCGGTCAGGTTCGTGGGGCAGGCGAGCAAGTACAAGGATACGGGCCTGACCCAGAAGCAGCAGGTAGAGATACTGGATAAGTTCAGGTCTGGAGAATATAATGCCCTGGTGGCCACTTCAGTAGCAGAGGAAGGGCTGGATATCCCTGCCACCGACCTGGTATTGTTCTACGAACCCGTACCCTCGGAGATCCGCAGTATTCAGCGTAAGGGCAGAACGGGACGCAGTCATGCCGGGAAAGTGGTTGTGCTGGTTGCCAAGGGTACCAAGGATGAGGCATATTACTGGAGCAGCCGCCGTAAAGAGAAGACCATGAACAGTAAGATGCGCCAGTTGAGCTATACCAGAAACGCCCAGTCGTTGGGTGAAACACCAGGTATTCCGGGTACTGGAATGTTGGGGACGCCAGGGACGTTGGGGACACTGGGTACAGGGGTGCCGGGGACATCGGAGCAGTCAGGGATAACGGGGGTACCGGGGACGCCGGAGAAGCCGGGGATGCCGGGGATGCCAGAACAGTCGGAGATGCTGGGGGTACCGGAACAGCCTGCGGAAAAGGCAGGACAGAAACAACTGCTCGATTATTCAGGTGAAAAACTGCAGATATATGTAGACCGGCGCGAGATACGTTCTGGCGTGGCCCGCGCTCTTGAGAGTGCCGGGAATGATGTCATACTGACCACACTGGAAGTGGGGGATTATATCGTAAGTGACAGGGTGGCTATCGAGCGCAAGACTGATATGGACTTTCTGGATTCCATTATTGACAAGGACAGGAACATCTTCGGGCAGCTCTCTGACCTGGCCAGGACCTATGACAGGCCCGTACTTATTATCGAAGGTGACAATCTGTATACGGCCAGGCAGATACATCCCAACGCTATAAGGGGAGTGCTGGCATCCATTGCAACTGGTTTCGGTATCCCGATAATAAGCACCAGGGATGCCCAGGATACGGCGGCCCTGATCCAGGTAATTGCAAAACGTGAGCAGGTGGATGAGAAACGCACCCCCAGTCTCCACGGAAGGAAAACGGCTATGACGTTGAGTGAGCAGCAGGAATATATTATATCTTCCATATCCAATATAGGCCCCGTCGCCGCCCGCAAGCTGTTGCAGCATTTCGGGGGAGTGGAAAGTGTTATGAGGGCTGGGCCGGATGAATTGATGGAAGTGGAATCTATCGGCCCGAAAACAGCACAGCGTATCAGGGAAGTGGTTGGAAGCGTGTACAAAGGATAAAGTATTGCAGGATTGTTATTGCAATGGTGGCATTGGGTAAGGATTCAACAATAATATGTCTTAAAAAAAATGATAAAGAACCTTGGGCCTATTGTTCAAGGTCTTCATGTGTGACGATATAATATGCATCATAAAGTACATCGAAGTCCATGATCTTCTGGTTCATTACACCCCGGCTGTAAGCGTAAGCAGCCTCGGTATTTTTCTGTTGGAATAGATATTCTTTATTATTAATCTTGACTACTTTGAAAACGTCTCCATTTTCCTCAGACCCTACTTGGAGAATATCTCCAGGTACCAGGTCCTTTACAAGATTTGGTCTTGTTTTTGTCTTAACGCCGTACTCTATACTCATTTGATTACCTTCATGAATTTCTTGATATGGTTACACCAGGGCTGAAAAGATTAATATTTGCTTAAATGTATAGCTGGTTAGGGCTGACCTACAAATGGCAATATATCATTTATATGTATCGGCGGCACGACAATAACCCGGTGGGACTTTGCCTTGTTATAGCTTTCAGGAGTGGCCACAGAGGTTTCTGTTGCAAAGACATCTGATAGCGAGTTGGCAACTTTTAGTACCATCTTGACTGCTGCCAGACAGTGTGGGCATGAATGGAATGTTAATACTTCTATATGAGATAGTCCTATATGTGGAGTGCACCCCTGCCAAATCAGGCACACCATGAAGAAAAGCCCGAAGCCCAGGGTAGCAAACACCAAAAAACTATAATATTAACAAGTTCAAAAAAGAGATTATATGCCAGATGTAATGAAAAATATCTATGCAACAATATCTAATCACGTCCAGATGGTAGGATATAGGGAGATTGTAGAAGCTCACGGCAGAGCCAGGGGATTAGCAGGATTCGTTTTTAATGATGTGGATGGATCAGTTAAAGTTATGGCCAGTGGTCTGGAATCTGTTTTAAACGAATTTATTCATGATTTGAAGTCAGACCGCCCAGACACTACCATAGATACCATTGAGATTATTGAAGATATCGCCCTGCCGTCACCATTTGGCAGGATTGCCGTGGATGATGTTTTGGAGTACATGGCACGGTTTGATAAAGGCATTGGAATATTAACCGAACATACCGCATTACTAAAAGACCAAAGTTCAACATTAACCGAACATACCGCATTACTAAAAGACCAAAGTTCAACATTAACCGAGCACACCACATTACTAAAAGACCAAAGTTCAACATTAACCGAGCACACCACATTACTAAAAGAAAATACGCAGGTATTACATAGTATGAATGAAAAACTCGACACCCTGCCCGAAAGAATCGCCGAAGCTTTGAAAAAATAATTTTATCTCCGCTCACGTAGGGCAGGGAAGCCATTAATATTCTCCCAGTCGTATATTTTGCCTTCCTGCAGGTTGAATAATCACACTATTTCAGGAGTAAACACTGGGGTTTTCGTTGCAATGACATATGATAGCGATTCGGCAACTTTTCGTACCATGTTAAATGCTGCCTGACAGTCTGGGCATGAATGGGATGTTAATACTTCTATGTGAGTTAGTCCTGTGATGTTCACCTACATCCTCATCAAACAATCAATAATATATACCCCAAAAGTCTATTCAGGAATGATGCGTCCTTATACATTTATTAATGCGGCCATGTCAGCAGACGGTAAGATTTCCACATACAAGCGCAAACAGGTCAGGATTTCAGGAAAAAATGATTTTGAGAGGGTGGACCATTTACGTGCAGGTGCCGATGCCGTAATGGTTGGCATAGGCACTGTACTGGCAGACGACCCCAGCCTTACAGTCAAATCCGGAGACTTAAGGCGTAATCGCAAGGAACGTAACAGGTGTGAGAATCCGGCAAGGATTGTTGTGGACAGTATGGCAAGGACCCCGATCGATGCCGATATTTTCAAGAAGGGTGAAGGTGAGAGGATAATCGCAGTAAGTGAAACGGCACCTGGTGACAGGGTCGAAAAACTTAAGAAAAAAGCCAGGATCATCACCGCTGGCAGGGACAGGGTGGACCTTGTGGCACTTATGTCTCAGTTGAAGGAACTGGATATTGGTACACTGATGGTAGAAGGGGGGGCGACCCTGAACTGGTCATTGATATCCCAGGGACTGGTGGATGAAGTTTTTACTTATATTGGTGCCCTGTTCCTCGGAGGCAAGGATGCACCCACACTGGTCGACGGCGCAGGGTTTGCTGATAATACGGATGCTGCCGGGCTGGAACTTGTATCACTGGAACAAATGGATAACGGTGTGCTGATACGATGGCGCACAGCAAAACCATGAAAAAATTATTCAAACAATGGTGATACATCATGACAAAATCAGTAATGATAGCAGGTACCCATAGCGGTGTCAATGGATGGCTTTGCAAAATCCTACCGGGAGTACAGCCGGGGATGATAGTGAAAGTGAATTGAAAATAGTTATCTATAATCCTGATAATCAGACCAAAGATATATCGCTAAAATAATATGAGCATCGAAAAAACAGAATCTGACCACTTTCTTATAGGAGTATTCGTAACAGGAGTGATATCGGTCTCAATAGTGCTTTTCATATTCTACCAATTTGGACTGCTGAGGGAGTTACTACTGGTCTTCAGTACCCAGATGCTGTCCGGCCGGGAGTTCGCTATGCTGCATGGTGCCTCCAAGGATATGTCCATTCACTTGCTGATATTGGTCAGTTTCATATCTGATATCGGGGCCATGTTAGTAGGTCTTCCTATTTTTGTATTATTCCATAAAGAGTTGAAGCAGTTCCCGCTAATGGCACCGTTCATGAACTTCTCAGAGATAATCACTTCCAATAAAAGCGGTGTGATGCATAAGTTCGGCCTTGTGGGACTATTCATTATTTGTTTTATCCCGTTCCAGATGACAGGAGGGCTTGCAACTGCATGTTTTGCAAAACTCCTGGGTTTCTCTGTTCGTGAGATCATACCTGTGATAGCGTCTGCGTCCCTGATTGCTTCCATGTTCTGGGCTGTGACCGCTGATACTGTAATGCAATACCTGGAGCCGGTCCAGCACTATATACCATACTTCATCGTGCTGGTGGTGGCATCAATTTTGATATACAATTTTGTGCATTACCGGAACAGGTAACCTCACTTTTCCCGCAGGTAGTATAACCGGTTTGCCTCACGCAGGTCTTCGGGCGTGCCCACATCTATATGATAGCCGGGAATATCCCGGAATACAACCTTGCGCCCCCGCTTTATCATTAAATTGAAGGCATCGGCCAGCTGGTACTCGTTGTTCACACCGGGCTCAATAAGGCAGATGGTATCGAACACTTCAGCACTCATGATATAGATGCCCGCAGACCCCTTCATACTGGGTGCATCTTCCGGGCTGGGTTTTTCAACAATATCAGTCACATCCATACCCTGGTATGCAATGATGCCGTGGCGTGTGGTGTCCTGTATGTCTGTTACTCCCAGGGTCACATCGGCCTCATGCTGCTGGTGGAACTCCTTGAGGTCGCGCAGGAAGGTCTTTGGATAAAAGAAATTATCGCCCAGTATCACAGCAAATGCACTGTGTCCCACGACATAACGACCGGCATATATGGCATTGGCAAGGCCCAGCCTCTCATCCTGCACTACGTAAGTCAGGTTCACACCCATACGCTGTCCGGAACCCAGGTAGTCCAGTATGGCGTTCTTCTTCCAGCCCACTACGATGGTAATATCTGTGATATCCGCCTCCCTGAAGGCATCGATAACGTGTTCGATGACGGCCTTGCCGCCTACGGGCAGCAGTTCTTTCGGGATGGCGTTGGTGTATGGTTTTAGCCTGGTGCCCATACCGGCGGCGGGGATCAGTCCTTTCATATTTGTTTCTCCTTTTGATATATTTCCCGTATTATCAGGTTCAACACCCATCAATACGCCATTGATTCGAAAAAACCATCATTCTGCCTGGAGTTGCTAACCCCACAAGGCAAATACCTGTGCGCCTTGCAGCTTCTATGCCGCTATTTAAGGGTGCAGCCTTTGTCACTACCAGGGGTATACCTGCCCGTGCTGCTTTCATTACCATACCAGCCGGCTGTCGTCCCGTGGACAGGATAAAGTGCTCACCAGGGTCGAAACCGTCCATTATTGCCTGTCCGATAGCCTTATCCACAGCATTATGCCGTCCCACATCAATGGCACAGGCAATGCAACCACCTTGCCCGTCAATAATACAAGCGGCATGGGTGCCCCTGGTTTGCTGGTATATTTCAGATTCCAGGTAGTGAAGCGAACCTTGTATGACATTAGGATGGAAACGACTATCTGATTCCACCTTGACATCCTCATTATCCTCCCGGTCAACACCTACGCATCCTGATGAGCGGATCTCCAACCTAATATCGAAATGGTCGTTTGGGGTGATTTCAGCATAAATCCTGTTTTCACTATCAATCCTGACATTCTGGATATCAGATGGAGCACTGACAAAACCCTCACATACAAGATATCCAACTGCCAGTTGTTCAAGCTTTCCGGGAGATGTTAAGATGGAAGCTATACGCGCATTATTCACAAATAGTTCTACAGTTTCTTCTACCGCGGCAGTAAAACTTGATGACCGGGCATTGCTGTTAATAATCTCGACTGTTTCATATTCCTGCTTATACATAGCACCGATCCCATAATCTACAGAATTGAACTGCTATATTTCTGTATCCATATTTAAGAATGATTGATTGTGAAAGTGGATATAGCAAAACTTTAGTATCTACAACTGTCAATATATTACTTAGTGTTCTATTATGTTACGACAGCGATTTGTGCTTGATACCAGTGCATTGACAGATTCTGCAACCAGGGAGAAGGAAGGATACAAGACACTGTGTGAAGGGATTAACAGTATCCTGGACATTATTGCAGAGGCCAGATTATCATACGAGCTCAGTTGTTATATACCCTACCCGTCTGTCTATAATGAACTGCATGGTTTTATCAAGAACAATGGTTGCGAGGATGAAGTGATCGCCAAGATCGATACCTGGTTGGTTAAAAAAACGCCGGACCGCTACGAGGTAAAGATACCTTCAAAGATATTCTATGAATACGTGGATTACATGCGAAGTCGTATTAACAAAGGTATGAGCATTGCTGAGAATGCCATCTGGGAAGGTGCTACCGAATGCTTATTTCTCACGTCCAAGGCACAGGATAAAAAAAATATCGAGATAGAAATTGAACGTGATATCATTGGTAGTGTTGTGGGAAAGTTCAGGGATAAATACCGCACGGCCCTCAGATACGGTATCCTGGACAGCGGCCCTGATATTGATGTGTTGCTGCTGGCCAAGGAACTTGATGCGGCTGTAGTGGCATCGGATATGGGTGTGCAGAAATGGGCGGAACAACTGGGATTAAGGTTTGTGGAAGCAAAGTCCTTCCCTGCCATGCTCAAGGAATACCTACAGCATAAGAAAAGGTAGTGAAACATGTATTATTTTGCAATCTCTGTGGCGGCCTTTGCAGTGGTGGCGTTTTTAACCCTGCGGGATATTCGCATATTCAGGCGCACAAGACTGGAATCATACCGGAAAGGTGCAATGAAGGGCATGGCTGCAATGTTTTTGGTGTTTCTGGGAGGAATCGTGGTACAGGTCAATCCTGAATTCGGTCTGCTGCTTGTGTTGTTAGGAATGTTCATTAATAAAAAGGGGCAGCGAGAGGATGTGTTCGGCGGGGCCAAAACAGCAGACAGGTTCCTGGGAAAAACAGAAATTAAGAATTGAGATACTCCAACAACCTAAACCTGGCATGCGGCTGCCATTACAGTAGCCCGCACAAGTTTAATCTCATTATACATACAATCATCGCCCAATTTCTCCTTGATAGGGGACAGGTATTCGGGTCCAACATCTGATATTGCCTTCTGGATAGCTTGCTGCTTATGTGTATCTACCCACTGATCTATAGAATCGATCTCGCCTGCCAGGATCAGTTTCTCTATATGGGTGATAATGGTACTGGCAGAAAGGTTCCTGGTGTTGGCGATCTGCTGGATAGTCAAACCCTGCCTGTGAAGGTCAAGAGTCTCCTGCTGCGTGGCAGATATCCTCCCCTGTACACCCTTGGGTAATTTCGGGCTTTGCACAGGCTTTCCTGCAATATGATCTTTTCCTGCAATATAATTTGTGATCTCGGCTATAAATGCATCACCATATTTTTTCAACTTATTCTCTCCCACACCTGTTATGTCCAAGAATTCCTGGTGTGTCCCGGGTAAGTTCGAAGCCATCTGTTCCAGGCTTGTATCTGAAAATATGATATATGGCGGCAGGTTCTTCCTGTCAGCCAGTGTTTTCCTTAGCCGTTTTAACCTGTCGAATAATCCGGTTTCGGCAGACATATTTTCTTGCTGGCGTATTATCTGCCTCTCTTCTGTCGGTTTCACTAAGCTGATCGCCTGGTTTCCATCCAGTATTTCCCTGCTATCATGGTTCAAGGTCAGTAACGGATACCTTTTACCCTCAACACGTAACACCCCCTGCTGTATCATTTCCCTGGCAATGGCCTGCCACTGTGCTTTGGAATAATCGCGTCCTGCTCCATGACTTTTCAGCAAATGATGGCCTTTAGTAATTATTCTCTTATTCTTTGACCCGATCAGGACATCGATCACATGATTCATTCCGAACCGCTGGTCAAGTTCTTCCACACATACCAGAAGCTTTTGTGCAGCTCCGGTGCCGTCAAAGGTTTCCCTGGGTGAGATGCAGACATCACACTTACCACAATTTTTTTCACCCATATCTTCACCAAAATAACTTAGCAATACCCTACGACGGCAGGTACTGCTCTCGCAGTAATCTGTCATTGCCCTGAGCTGGGCCAATGCAATATCCTGTTCCTTTTTGCTGTTCTTCTTGTTGATGAAATACTCTATCTTATAACGGTCTCCATGGCTAAAGAACAGGATGCAGTCACAAGCCAATCCGTCCCGTCCTCCCCTCCCGGTTTCCTGGTAGTAGCCTTCAAGGTTTTTGGGCAGGTCATAGTGTATGACAAAACGCACATTGGGTTTATCGATCCCCATTCCGAAGGCAATAGTGGCAACAATGATGTCGGTATCGTCCTTTATGAAACTTTCCTGGTTCCTGGCCCGCTGGATGTCGGACAGGCCGGCATGGTATGGCAGGGCCCTGAACGCGCTTCGTTGGAGTTTTTTTGTAAGTGTATCCACGGTATTCCGGCTCTGGCAATAGATTATACCGGAATTGCCCCTGCACTTTCCCAGATACTCAAGTAATTGACCGTACGCATCCTGCTTGGGCCAGACCTGGTAGAGAAGGTTGGGCCTATCAAAGCTTGCCATATATGTATTGCAGCCAGCCAGGTTTAGCTGGCCTGTGATATCCTCCTGTACTTTTTTAGTGGCTGTTGCTGTCAGGGCAATTATGGGAACGTGCGGGAATCTTGACCTCAATGTCCTGATCCTCCTGTACTCTGGCCTGAAATCATGCCCCCATTCAGAGATGCAGTGTGCCTCATCAACTGCGAACAGGCTGACCTTCGCATCCTCCAGCAATTTTAGGGTCTGGGACATTAAAAGCCGCTCGGGTGCCATATAAAGGATCTTGATCTGTCCATCCATGATCGCGGTCGTAATTTTTTCAGCTTCTGCAATTGACTGGGTGCTATTGAGATATGCGGCTGCTATGCCATTTGATCTTAAACTGTCTACCTGGTCTTTCATCAGCGATATCAGCGGTGAGATGACCACACTCAGGCCTTCCATCAGGAGTGCGGGAAGCTGGTAACATAACGATTTCCCGCCGCCGGTAGGCATTAACACAAAAGTGTCTTTCTTATCCACTACATCCCTGATAATGTCTTCCTGGTGTGGACGGAATTCTGTATAGCCAAAGTATTTCTGGAGTGTCTGGTGCATATTCATACCGAAAATTACTGATTATTTTGCTGATAAGTGCTTTTAATTGTGATCTCCAATATGGCATAAGCCTGATATAACTTGTCTCCTAGCGGGGTGAAAGTAATATTGCTATTTGGTAAGGGGGAGGACGCCGGAATGCCATGGGGGTGGCAGGAGAAAGAAAGCCTGAGGAATGGTAAAGAAGGGCCGGGGTGCCTTCGATGAGTACCGTAAGAGTATGCGGCAGGTGCTGGATGAACTGCCTGTGAACAACTTATAAAAAAACACATTTATACTTTAAAATATATTCAGCCAATATGACCAAAGAGCTGGAAAATATTAAAGACGAACTTCAACAATTAGCTGACCCCGAAAAAGCCAGGGTCTTATCAAGATTTTTCAAGACCGGAAATGGTGAATATGGCGAAGGCGACATCTTTCTTGGTATCAAAGTTCCTGAGCAGCGTAAGATTGCAGAAAAGTATTCAGGTCTCGCATTTGATGACATCGGCCAGTTGCTGGAAAGCAGTATCCATGAATATAGATTGACCTCTTTATTCATACTGGTCCTCAAGTACAACAAAGAGGACTACAGGGGAAAACAGGAAATCGTTGATTTTTATGTGGATAATATAAAAAATGTGAACAATTGGGATCTTGTTGACAGCTCAGCACCACATATTCTAGGGCATTTTCTACTGGATAAAGACAGATCAATATTATACAGATTGGCAAGCTCAGACAACCTGTGGGAGCGAAGAATATCAATACTCTCAACATTTACTTTCATAAAAACCAACACATTTGAAGATGCGTTGAAGATATCAGAAATTCTTTTATTCGACGAGCATGACCTCATTCATAAAGCAGTTGGCTGGATGTTGAGAGAAGTTGGCAAAAGGGATCTCACAATAGAAGAAGAATTCCTACAAAAACACTACCTTGAAATGCCAAGAACTATGCTAAGATATGCTATCGAGAAATTTGATGAAGATAAACGAAAATTCTATTTGGGTAAATAATCAGCAATAGTCAGTGAACGTAATATGTTTTTACCTGAACAGTTATCATTTTCCCACCTGCAACTTAAAATCGACCTCAATCGTTTCCGAGACTTTTTATTATTTTCTGGTTACACTTATTAATCAATTCTGTTAACCGCGGATGAACGCAGATAACCGCGGATACTGCATGCGAAATCTGCGTTCATTTGCGTTCATCTGCGGTTCGTTATAATTCAAAAGACCAGAAGAAATTAAAAAGTATCTCGTTTACTTCAGCAAGTCCTTGAACACCATCATTTCAAGTGTTTTCTGGGACTTTCCAGTTAAATTCAGGTGCCAAATCTTCACCTTATGCCCAAGTCTTACCTGAACTCGCTCGACCAGTTCAAGATCCTGCAAGAATGTATCCGCCTCGGCCTATACATCTTTACGATCCGAAATCTTCCTCCTTCCGGCACTTTTCACCAGCGCCAGTGCTTGCCAGACAGATCACATAACCGTCCCCGGACACCCTGGATTTATATCTTCTTGACCTCTTCCATACTGATCAGCCTGATATCGCTGTTTTCCAGCACTTCAATGGCATTGTTGATATTGTTAACCCTGATTATTAACAGTGCCTTCTGTGTTGCCATCGCAAACGCATATGCATAATCAACATTAATATCATTGGAACCCAGGACAGTGGATATTTCATGCAGCCCCCCTGGGGAATCGCTCATCTCAATACCCAGCACATCGGTTTCAGATACAGTAAATCCCGCATCGTGCAGTACATTATGGGCCTGTTCGGGTTTGTCTACAACCATTCGCATCACACCGAAATCCCCTGCTTCTGCAATAGTAAATGCCCTGATATTGATATTTGCAGACTTTAGTTTCCCAGTGATCTTTTCAAGCCTTCCCGCCTTGTTCTCGGCAAATATGGAGATCTGCTTAATTAACTTATTTTCCATTTCTAACACCTCTATCAAATACTTCTATTAAATTTTCCTGTTATCAATAACCCTTTGTGCCTTACCCATAGAACGCGGAATTGTGCCCGGCTCCACAAGTTCTACCCTTGCTGAAATGTTCAGGACGCTCAGCAGCGCTTTGGTTACCTTTTTCTCAAGTACCATCAAATCAGATATCTTATCGCTGAAAACATCCTCTGTCACTTCCACCTGTACTCTCAGTGTATCC
>Ga0255452_1027_pt1 | contig 18994 bp, 21 predicted proteins | sample ANMaggQLBNCT01D9_FD_182652 | JGI IMG/M metagenome (GOLD analysis project Ga0255452, IMG submission 182652) | Sediment cell enrichment communities from methane seep in Santa Monica Basin, California, United Staets - ANME aggregate JGI... | ecosystem: Environmental > Aquatic > Marine > Cold seeps >...
GGAAAAATAGAAAAAACCAGTAAAAAACCTGGGGAAAATCCTCCCTTAATTTCAGATCAAGTAGAACAAAAGATTCAGAAGGTCAGGATATCTGAAAAAACGACACCCTCAACTGGAAATCAACATTTTACTGAGATTCCACAGTCTCCAAAACCTTTTACTGAGGCGCAGCAGGTAACTGCACAGCCCACAGGAACCCCCTTAAATATATCTCAAGAGACTTATGAGTTTATCAGCAATACGATTGTTAACAAAGTAGTCCAGCTCTGCCTGGACCTACAGCGTGAAACAGACCAGGGCAGGATTAAACAGCAAATGGAAGCTATTGAATCCGGCACAAGAGCCCTAAAGAATTTAAGGTAATACTTACTCACTGAAAAGATGATACTTACCTTCTAAAAAGATGATACTTATACACTGAAATGCACAAGCAGGTGAAATAAAAACATGAAAATAGTTGGAATATCAGGCAGTCCTAACAGCAAGGGCAATAACAGCAGGATGGTGGACCATTCACTGGCAATCGCAAAAAAGAATGGCTTTGATATTGAAAAAATATCCCTTGCAGATGTAAACATTTCTCCCTGCACGGATTGTGGAGTATGCAAAAACGAAAGATCATGCTCCATCGATGACGACATGGGAAGGATATATGAAATACTGGAATCAGCGGACGGATTAATCGTATCCTCACCAGTATATTTCGGAACGCTTTCAGGGCAGTTGAAGATGTTGTTCGACCGTACACTTCCGTTAAGGAGGAATGGATTTCTATTAAAGGACAAGATCGGAGCGGCCCTGGCTGTTGGTGGATCACGAAATGGCGGCCAGGAATATACTATCTGGTCCATCCATGCCTGGATGCATATCCATGGAATGATCGTGGTGGGAGACAACAATCATTTCGGGGGCATCGCACAAAAAGACGTAGATTCGGATGATGTTGGAATGAAGACAGTCGAAGATACGGTAAATAAATTATGCAGCACCCTTAAGAAGTTTGCATCAACATAATCCAAATCAACACAAAACTGATGAAGAGGCATGGTTATGAACGAGATACTTGAGATAATTGAGCAGGACCCTAAAAAAGACCCATCCGAGATAGCCCTGCTTACAGGATATTCGGAAAAAGAGGTCCAAACACGGATCAAGGAACTTGAAGACAGCGGTATTATCCGGAAATATAAGGCAGTAATAGACTGGGACAGGGTCGGGGAAGAGTATGTCTATGCCATAATCGAGCTTAAGATCACACTGGGTGACAGGTCAGGATATGATACCATTGCCCATCGGATAGCCAGTTTTAATGAAGTCAGGTCCATACGTTTGATATCAGGGGATCATGACCTGTCATTAACAGTGAGGGGACAGTCCATGAAGGATGTGGCCTTTTTTGTTGCAGAGAAGATAGCGACACTTGACCAGGTGCAGAGTACTGTTACCCATTTCGTACTTAAGACCTACAAAGAGGACGGCGTACCCCTCTTCGAGCAGGAAAAATCCAGGCGGCTTGCCATATCGCCTTAGGTTTAAAGTGATAAGCTAATGACTTATGTAAAAAAGTTCCTCTCAGACAAAATAAAGACTGTTCCACCTTCGGGTATCAGGAAATACTTTGACATGGTCATAGGGATGGACGACGTCATCTCCCTGGGAGTGGGTGAGCCAGATTTCGTGACCCCGTGGCACATCAGGGAGGCATGTATATATTCATTGGAGAAGGGATTCACGTCATATACGTCAAATTCGGGTCTCATTGAACTCAGGGAGGCAATTTCGGATTCATTTCATAATGATTACGGAGTGGATTACAACCCAGAGGACCAGGTATTAGTGACCACAGGGGTCAGCGAAGCGGCAGACCTGGCCCTGCGTGCAGTGGTAAACCCAGGGGACGAAGTAATACTCCACGAGCCTTGTTATGTTTCCTACAAACCAAGTATTATATTGTCCGGAGGCACACCCGTCCCTGTATCCACAACCAGGGACAATGAGTTCAGGGTGAGCGGTGAGCAGATAGAAGCAGCCGTTACCGACAGGACGAAAGCAATTATTCTTAGTTACCCTAATAACCCCACAGGAGCTGTAATGCAAAAGCAGGACCTGGAAGAGGTGGCTGATGTTGTGATGGAACATGACCTGCTTGTCATTTCTGATGAAGTCTATGACAAGCTTACCTATAACGGGAAACACACCTGCTTTTCATCTTTGAACGGTATGGAAGACCGCACTATACTACTAAACGGCCTGTCAAAGTCCCATGCCATGACCGGCCTGAGAGTGGGGTATGCAATGGGGCCGCCCGGGCTTATCAGTGCCATGTTACTCATTCACCAGTACACCATGCTGTGTGCACCTATCACAGCCCAGATGGGGGCCATAGAGGCACTGCAAAACGGCGAGGCCGAGATGCAGGCCATGGTAAGGGAGTATAACCGCCGCAGAAGACTTTTTGTGACCGGGCTGAACAGGCTGGGCCTGGACTGTTTCGAGCCCAGGGGGGCATTCTATGCTTTCCCCTCAGTCGAATCCACTGGAATGACCTCCTCACAGTTCGCAGAGGAACTTCTGCACCAGCAGAAAGTGGCAGTGGTCCCGGGTGAGGTATTCGGGCAGTGCGGTGACGGGTTCCTGCGGTGTTCCTATGCTTCCAGCCTGGACGAACTGAAAACTGCGCTTGAAAAAATAGAAGAGTTCCTTGTATCCCCTTCAAATTAAATGGTAATTGCTCATAGTGGTCTGAATTTTGAGACACAGATTACACTGATTACACAGATTGATAGTGGTTGTGAAAATCAGTGTAATCTGTGAAATCTGTGTCTACATTAATCTTGCATTTGACCATACTTTTTGAAGTGGATACAGTTCCTTCCATGAAATCCCTGGGATTATCGACCCGGCGCCCGATAAAAGTCCAACTCATCTGCCAAAGTCAATTTTTTCCATTTTCTCCAGTATAAAGGATAAATTCCTTACTACCAGGAATAATAACCCAAGGGTCAGGAACACCCACACCATAAACCACCTGGCTGTGTACAGGGAGACAAACGAGCACAGCAGTGAAGCATAGATACCAATATTCAGGAATATGTTTATCTTCCGGACCGGTGTCATTTCCTTCATTTTTTCACTTCTGTATTACTATGGTCAATATATCCCCATCCATTAATATATGTTCCAGGCCGGCCCGCTGTCCCGCATGTTTGGCAGATCTGCCCCAGACCTGGGCATACCTGAACCTCTTTTTAAAATCGCGGTGGATATTATCACAAATATCACCCACATTCACACCATTGCGGACGATCATGGGCTCATCCAGGTCAGGGGGCTGACCCTGGGGTTTCATGAAGATGCGGATGAATTTAAGCTGGTCAAAGATAGCATCCTTCAATGTATCCAGATTCTCGTCCTGGTCTGCAGAAATAAGTAATGAATCAGGGAAGCGGGCCCTGACATCAGATATATACTCATCATCGGCCAGGTCGACCTTATTGATAACTGTTACAGCCCTGATATACCTGCGGTTGCCCAACAAGGCGTCAATGAACTCGTCAATACCCACCTGGTCACGGATGAGCACATCGGCATTGTGGATCTTGTATTCCTTAAGTATGGACAGGATGATATCCCTGTCAAGTTCAGTTTCAACAGTGGTATTGATATTGACACCGCCCCTGAACTTTCTTAATATCCTCACGTCAGGTTTTTTTGTATTGACCCTGATACCGGCATCATATAACTCGTTTTGAAGTATTTCCAGATGTCCGGTCTGGAATACGTCTATTAAAAACACGATCAGGTCGGCATTGCGGACCACTGATATGACTTCTTTTCCCCTGCCGCGACCCGATGCCGCACCCCTGACCAGGCCGGGTACATCAAGTATCTGGATGGTGGCATCGTTATGGAACATTGTGCCAGGTACCACGTCCAGTGTGGTGAATTCGTATGCCGCTATCCTGGATTGGGCTCCGGTCAACCTGTTCAGCAGTGTTGATTTGCCCACTGACGGGTAGCCCACCAGTACTACGGTTGCATCTCCTGATTTACGGACCGAATACCCTTCACCACCTCCTTTGGACGAGGCACGCTTTTGCACCTCTTCCTTCAGGCGGGACATTTTTGCTTTCAGTTTACCAATGTGGTGTGAGGTAGCCTTGTTGTAGGGGGTCTTGCGTATCTCGTCCTCTATGGCTGTGATTTCTTCGTCCAGGCTCATTTCGATTCTATAACCGCTGGTGTCAGCATTAAGATTTTCCCAGTCTTGCCAGAAGAGGGTCAGTAACTCCTACATTTGAAAAAGCACGTTTTCGTCTCATGCACGACTCGCATACGCCGCAGGGTAGTGGTCCGGCAGTGTAGCATGACCACGAGTGTTCCATAGGTGCCTGTATCTTAAGCCCCAGCCTTACTATTCCTTCCTTATCAAGGTCCGCAAGGGGCGCGAATATGGTAGGATGGTTCATGGTGCCGTATTCCATAACCCTGTCAAACAGTTCAATGAACTCAGGTGTATTGTCAGGGAATGTGGCTCCCTCTTCGGCATCGAATCCCACCACGATATGTTCCAGTCCGTGCTCTTCTGCAAAGGCAGCGGCAATTGACAAAAAGACCATATTTCGCGCCGGAACCCAGACGCTGCGGGCGCTCTCTTTAGATCTTTCCAGGTCGTCCAGGTCACTGGCAGATGGCTTGGGCAGTTCCTTTGTCCCGGTGAGGGCACCACCAAAGTCCCTGTACCAGGGCAGGGGGATTACATGGTGCTCACAGCCATATTTGCTGCAGATGGCAGCAGCAAAATCGATCTCGATGGTGGCCGCACGCTGCCCGTAGTCGAATGTGAGGCAGATCACGCTGCCAAAGGTGTCCAGGGCCTGCTTGAACGCCACAGTGGAGTCCAGGCCAGAGGATAGTAGTGTTATAGCGCCTGTCATTAGGAGGGAGTATTGGTGCAATACTTAAAAGGGTGTGCGGTTGAAGAACCTTACCATACAGTAACTTACTGAAGAGTAAGTATATGTGGTTCGTTAATTATACTCAGGATTTATTTGGTGATTGTACAATCAGCAGAATGGGTTAATGGGTCATTATCGGATATCCTGGAATTGAACAGGTACTGCTGTGCATATCCGGCATACTGCCCGAAATAACTGCGGGCGAATTCACTGATGGCCTCACCTCTTTTGCTTTTCGCCCCCTCAATGAAAGACCCGTAGTGTTCCTCCATGACCGAGAGGATATGGGTGTCCACTGGAAAGGCCTCCATCTTATCATAGGCGAACAGCAGTACACAATCGGCAATCTTTGGACCTATGCCACGCATCCCCATCAACAGCTCCCTGGCCTCTTCATATTCAAGCTCAAAAGGGGCTCCCAGGTCAAATTCCCCACTGTCCACCTTCCTCGCCACTTCCAGTATATTTACACTTCTAAATCCCAGTTTAGTCTCCCTGAGCCGGTTTTCGGTAGTCCGGGCCAGCACTTCGGCAGTGGGGAACGAAAAATCCCGGCCCAGGTCATCGCCGTACTGCCTGCACAGGTTGGAAATAGAATCCTTGATATTGGGGATGGACTTGCAGCTTGAGGCCATGTAGGATATTAAGCATTCCCAGGGTTCCTGTCTTATCAGCCGCAGCCCCCTGAAACGCCTTATCAGGTCGTCCATTACCGGGTCAGTGTTGATCCGGCTGTATATCCCCGGCATATCGTCATCCAGCCTGAAATACCGTACAATGCTGTCCCTGTCCAGGCCGGTGTCAACCACCAGGTCACTACCATCCTGCCTTGCCCGTACAATATGGCCCAGGACCACGCCGGTCCACCATTCACCACTGCGCTGCCACCTGAATACCTGTCCGCAGTCCAGTGTGCTGTCAAGGTCGAAGTCGTTGGTCGGGATACGCATGATCGGGGAATTGTTCCATTGCGGGATAATCATTTTCTCAATATCGGTGCACGGAATTATACAGTCTGTGTTGTTATAATAATTCCCTATTTTACCAGGTTTACCTGCCACTTAAACCAAATTTTACATATTATCAGGTCTAAGTTAGTGACAGATGGAACTCAATACCATACTGTTCATTAAACGTAAGTTCCAGGAACATTACAGGAAAGAGCCGCCTGAGCCGCCGCCGGATCTTGAGAAACGGGAATGGGGATTTTTAATGCTTGACCCGGATTCAGGTATGCGGCGGCATAAAGCATTTATAAGCGTTGGTGAGATGCAGGAATATATCCAGGCCATGGTCCCGGCCCATGTGTACCATTCGGCTGCTTACTACCAGCATCCTGGTGCCCCTACCATGAAGGAAAAGAATTGGGAGGGTGCAGACCTGATCTTCGATATCGATGCCGACCACCTGCCTGTGAAGACGGATTCCATCAAGGTCATGCTTGATGCGGCAAAGCAGGAGATCATCAAACTGACCGGGTTTTTGATGGATGATTTCGGGTTTGGTGAGGAGAGCCTCCACATTGCCTTTTCAGGAGGCAGGGGATATCATGTCCATGTCAGGGACCCGAGGGTACTGTCCCTTGACAGCGCCCAGCGCAGGGAGATCGTGGATTACCTGAGCGGTACCGGTCTTGACATGGACCACATTTTCAAGAAAAAATATGTGGAAGGTGATGATAAGAAATCAAAGATACTGGTATTTCCCTCCGAATCCCATGGCGGGTGGGGCAGGCTGGTGAACCGCAAATTGATCAAGTACCTGCAGGAACTGACTGGTGATGAGAATCCTGTAAAGAGACTCATGGAATTTGACAGGATTGGGAAAAAGACAGCACAAAAGATAATTGATACTGTTAATGATCATGCTCACCTCAAACTTTTACGGATGGGGAATTTTGGTGCATTGAGCTCAATCCCTCCTGGGTTCTGGGAAACTGCCTTGCAGCAGGTCATACCACATATAGGTGTCCATATCGACGAACCTGTAACAGCCGACATAAAACGCCTGATAAGAGCGGCATCGTCCCTGCACGGAAAATCGGGCATGAAGGTAATATCGCTTAGTGTGGATGAACTGCACAGGTTCGAACCCCTGGTGGATGCTGTGGTGTTTGGGGATAATGAGATAAAGATAAATGTCACCAGGCCCACTACAGTTGAGATGATGGATGAGCAATTCGAAGTGGAGGAAGGAGCTAATGTACTGCCCGAATATGCGGCCATCTACATGATGTGCAAGGGTGCTGCCGAATATATGGGGGGAGTGAGATGAAATTCGAGGACCTTGTCCGTGTCCTGGAGGAAGAGAAAAAACCTACAATGTCGAGGATAGCTCCTGGTTTCTACTCAGCAGTACAGGAATATATCAGTGAACTGGAAGAAGCTGACCGGAAAATATCCAGGAGACATTCTGAGGAAAGTATCATGATCCAGTATGAACTGAAGAATGCTCTGTCAACGGTTGATAAGATATTCAACAGGCGTACACGCAAGATTATTAAAATGGCTTCTGGCAAGGCTTTTTCAAAAAATCCTACTAATGTCGCCCATGATATTGAGAATATGACCCCTGAGGAGAGGCATGTATATCAGCAGGTACTGGACGCAATCCTCTCAGGTAAGAAAAATACCATCGAACCCATCCTTGGCATATTAACTGAAAATGAACCAGGCATTAGACCTGATATTAAGTCAGACATTAAACCCGACATTAAACCTGAGATTAAACCCGACATTAAACCTGAGATTAAACCCGAGATTAAATCTGACATTAAACCCGAGATTAAACTCGAGATTAAACCCGAGATTAAACCTGAGATTAAACCTGAGATTAAACCTGACATAAAATCTGACATTAAACCTGACATAAAATCTGACATAAAATCTGACATAAAATCTGACATAAAATCTGACATAAAATCTGACATTAAACCTGACATAAAATCTGACATAAAATCTGACATAAAATCTGACATTAAACCTGACATAAAATCTGACATTAAACCCGACATTAAACCCGACATTAAACCCGACATTAAACCCGACATTAAACCCGACATTAAATCTGACATTAAACCTGAAATCACAACACCAGTGCAGGATACTGATGAACACCTGGTTCAGGCAGGCGGTGCCGGTGATAAAGCGTCCGGAGCGATACCGACTGATACAGGAACGACACCAGGAGTACCGGATCAAGAACCAATAGATAAGAAACAGGATGTATCGGAGGTATCGGCAGCCGATAATACACCTGCCACGGAAAAATCATCCCCTCAAAAAACCGAAACACAGGTCAATCCTCCAACTACTCATAAAGAAGAAATGGGCAGAGACTCAGATGAAAAAGGCAAAAAGGATTTAAATAAAGAATACATTGTTGTGCGATTACTAAAGGACATCCCAAAATTCAGGGGTGCTGATGGACGCAACTATAGACTGGGTGCCCAGGACGTGGCTGTTTTACCTAAAGTAAATGCGAAACCCCTCATAAAACGTAAGGTAGCGGTACAGATAGAAAGTACTTGACAATAATCATAATAAATAATATCACTCACAAAGGATGCAAATAATATGAAGATGCCAACAAAGTTCAGGACGCACTGCCCATTTTGCAAGACCCACACAGAGCGTAAAGTAGAAAGGGTCAAGAAAGGTAAGGCATCGTCAATGACAAGAATTACAAGACAGAAACACAGACATCAGGGAATAGGCAATACAGGCAAGTTCTCAAAGGTGCCCGGGGGCGACAAGCCGACAAAGAAAGTGGCACTGAGGTACAGGTGCACCGTATGCAAGAAAGCATACCAGAAGAAATGTTTCAGAGCCGGTAAGTTCGAACTTACGGGGTGAATGCAAAAATGTTACAAGAACCCAAAAGCAGATTCCTTAAAGTCAAGTGCAATGATTGTGACAACGAACAAGTGATCTTTGGCAGTGCCAGCAGCATTATTGTCTGCCAGGTATGCGGCCGCACACTTGCAGAACCCACAGGCGGAAAGGGAATAATCAAGACACAGATACTTGAAGTACTGGAATAGAAACACTAAGGATTGATACTGGAGATAATATGGAGCGAAAAGGCTGGCCTGAAGAGGATGAACTGGTTGTCTGTACAGTAAAGCAGGTAAAGGACTTCGGTGCATTTACCGAACTTGACGAATACGGCCAAAAAGAAGGCCTGATCCATATATCCGAAGTGGCTGCCGGTTGGGTCAAATACATCAGGGACCATGTGAGAGAGGGGCAAAAGATCGTCTGTAAGGTCCTGAATGTTGAACCTGATAAGCATCATATCGACCTGTCTTTGAAGGATGTTAATGAACACCAACGACGGGAAAAGATACATGATTGGAAGAATGAGCAAAAGGCCGAAAATTGGATAAATTATGTGGCCGAGGTCACCAAAACCGGTCCTGAAAAACTGGAAGAGCTTATTGACCAGCTCTATGAAATTTATGACAGCGTATATGCAGCCTTTGAAGAAGGTATGCAGAACGGGGCAGATGCATTGGTAGATGCAGGCGTGAATCGTGAACAGGCCGAAGCCATCAGCAATGTGGGAATTGAAAATATAAAAATTCCGTATGTAGAGATCACAGGATACATGGATCTGTCATGCCCGGCACCTGATGGCGTGGATGTTATTAACAAATCACTTAAATCTGCTGCCAAGATCAAAGTGGATGAAGACGTGAAAGTTGATGTCAGCTACCTGGGTGCCCCGAGATACAGAATACATGTTACAGCTCCTGATTACAAAAAAGCCGAGAATGTACTCAAACAATCGGCAGATGCAGCTATCAAGGTTATCAAGAATGCCAAGGGCACAGGCTCATTCCACAGACATAATGAAGCCAAAGCCTGAAGGATTATTATGGGTCAACATATTAAATACTGTACCGGATGCGCCGATTATACGCTAAAAGACAAGTGCCCATCCTGCAGCGGTATAACTATTAACCCAAAACCTGCCCGGTTCTCACCGGAAGACAGGTACGGTCGATACAGGCGATTGATGAAAAGCCAGTTAAAAGAGAGCTAAATGCAAATGAAAGAAACAATTGTAAAGATTTTAAAAAAAGTCGAACTGGAAGACCCCATTCTGATCGAAGGTCTGCCAGGTGTGGGCCATGTGGGCAAACTGGTAGCCGAACAGGTAGTCGAAGAACTTGAAACTGAGAAGATCGTGGAGATATATTCTCCCCATTTTCCTCCACAAGTTATTGTAAAAGATGATTTTTCAGTTGAACTTGTAAAAAATGAATTCTATGCGCATAAATCAGATACCCATAATGACCTGCTGATCGTGGTGGGAGACCATCAGAGCGTTACCAATGAAGGACATTATGAAATCTCTGATATCATCCTGAACATAGCAACGGAGTACAACGTTAAGCGTATCTATACCCTTGGTGGCTATGGCACAGGACAGCTTACTGAAAGCGAATCCGTGCTGGGTGCAGTGAACAATACCGACCTGATCGAGGAACTTAAAGAGTTTGGTGTGGAATTCAAGGACAACGAGCCTGCAGGCGGAATAGTAGGCGTGTCGGGCCTGCTTCTGGGTTTGAGTAAATTAAGGGGCATTGATGCCGCTTGTCTTATGGGTACTACTTCAGGTTATCTTGTAGACCCGAAAAGTGCCCAGGCAGTACTGACCGTACTTAGTTCTATCCTGGATATGCAGGTAGATACCCAAAGCCTGGAGGAAAGAGCCAAGGACATGGAGCGTATAATGGCAAAAATCCTTGAAATGGAACAGATGCAGGGACCACGTGAGATTGGTGCAGACGAAGACCTGCGGTATATCGGTTAACAAAAAAAGTAAAAATGTTAGGAGGCCGTCCCCCCAAAAACGGCCGCTCTTTCACTCACTTGATCCTGATATTTTCCTGGTATCTCCCTTTTACATATTATTGAATATATAATATTATATTTGACAGATATATAATATTACATTTAGTAGGTATAATACTCATCAATATTCGTCTTCAATTTTTTGCCTTCCCTGAGCCCTATTTTCAACGCCTTTTCATTTATGGGTAGCAGATCCGCCCTTATGCGCTCTTTCAGAGCTTCCTTTAACGACACCGGTCTTACGATATCAGTAAGGGCTATTATGCTTCCCAGTGCAATCACATTGGCAGTAACGACCACACCTGTCTTTGTGGCCAGTTTTGTAAAGGGGATGCTGTAATGTTTGATAGGGGGATGGTGTATGACCAGGGTAGAATCCAGTATTAAAATGCCATCATCCTTCAATTCAGGGACAAATTTATTGCATGATTCCTGGTTCATAGCCAGTACAACATCCATTTTTTCAGGTATAGGATAATCGATGGGCTTACTACTGATGATCAGGTTTGACCTGCTGGCACCACCCCTGGCTTCAGGGCCATAACTACTGGTCATTGTCACGTTCTTTTTGTCCCTGACTGCTGCATGTGCCAGCAGCGCGCCACCCAGGATAAGACCCTGGCCACCCGAACCTGATAAGCATAAATGGTGCCGCGTCATAGCTTATCACCACCTGCCTTTTTAACGATCTTGCTGTATCTTTCCAGGTAATCAGGTTGTTCAATGTCTACAAGAATACCGACAGGGAACTGCTCGCCTACCTCCCCTGGCGGTATCTTCTTGAATGCCGGGTTAGAGATAGAATTGTTTTTATACCACATCATCATGTCCACCGGACTGCCTTTTTTATTACGCCTGCCATACTGTACCGGGCACTGGGACATGGCTTCTACTACGCTGAAACCTTTCTTGTCGATGGCCCTGGACAGCATGGCATCCAGCATTTTGGCATGGTATGTAGTTGACCGTGCTACAAAGGATGCACCACAGGCTTCCACCAGTTTACAGATGTCGAATGGCTTTTCTATGCTGCCGTACTGGGCGGTACTGGCCTTGTGTTCCATGGGCGTGGTAGGGGAGTACTGACCCCCGGTCATGCCGTAGATGTTGTTGTTGACAATAAGGGCGGTCAGGTCTATATTTCGGCGGCAGGAATGTATCAGGTGGTTGCCGCCGATGGCAGTAGCATCACCATCCCCCATGACCACGATAATGTTAAGTTCCGGGTTTGCCAGCTTGATGCCTGTGGCAAAAGACAGTGCCCGGCCATGGGTAGTATGAAGAGTATTAAAGTCCAGATAAGTGCTCATCCTGCCTGAACAGCCTATACCGCTGACAAGCACGATCTCGTCCTTGGTAAATCCTGTCTTTTCAATAGCCCTGACAAGTGCACCCATGACTATGCCTATACCACAGCCCGGGCACCATACATGAGGGAATGTCTTATCAGGGCGCAGGTACTTGTACATGGTCTCTGAAGTGCGTATCATAATGCTGCCCCCTCTATCTTTTCCATGATCTGGGCCGGGGTTACCAGTTCTCCATCCACCCTGGTGACCCGCACAGCTCTTTTGGGGCAGGATTTCAGCACTTCGCCGTATACCTGCCCGTAATTCATCTCTGGCACAACGAACATCTTTACCCTTTTACTGATGTTCTCCAGATGGAACCTGGGGAACGGCCACAGGGTTATGGGTCTGAGCAATCCGACCTTTAGCCCCTCGTTTCTGGCAATATTCACGGCCTCACGGGCAGAGCGGGCTACACTTCCGTGTGCGACGATACAGATGTCGGCATCTTCAAGCATATAATCCTCTATCCTGATAATATCATGCAAATTGTTCTTGATCTTGTAGATGAGTTTGTCCAGGCACTGTTCCACTTCCTCGTGAACCAGTGTGGGAAAGCCTGATTTGTCATGTACCATTCCAGTCACGTGGTACCTGTATCCCTCACCGAATGGTACCAGTGGTACTATCTCACCACCAGGCAGGTTATCGTAAGGATTGTACCAATCCGGTGGTACAGAGGGTTCAGGTCTGTCAATGACCTCAATTTTTTCAGGTAACTGGACATTTTCCCACATATGACCGACTAACCCATCCATGAGCATGATCACTGGACTGCGATATTTCTCAGCCAGGTTAAACGCATGGATTGTGAGGGTATAGCATTCCAGCACTGATTGGGGTGATAATACAATGATGGGATGGGGGCCGTGGGTACCCCAGCGGCTCTGCATCACATCACCCTGGCTGGGCCTGGTGGGCATCCCGGTACTTGGCCCCCCCCCTCATTACATTTACTAATACGCAGGGTATCTCTGCCATTGATGCGAAACCCAGGTTTTCCTGCATTAGCGAGAATCCGGGGCCGCTGGTAGCGGTCATGGATTTGACTCCGGCCAGTGATGCACCGATAATGGCACCCATACTGGATATCTCATCCTCCATTTGTATGAACGTACCGCCCACTTTGGGCAGTTCGACTGAGAGGAATTCGGCGATTTCTGTGCTGGGTGTGATGGGGTATCCGGCAAATAACCTCATCCCCGCAGCCAGTGCCCCCATTGCACATGCCTCATTGCCATGTAGTAATAGATCCTTATGTCTCTTCATGCTCTACCTCCTTTATGTCCGGATTTTTTTTCACTGTAATTGCATAGTCGGGACAGTGGATATCACACAGGCCGCACAGGATACAATCCCGTGGCCTGGCTGCATAAGGATATCCGTTTTTGCCGCTCTCCAGTACATTTTTAGGACAGATGGCTATGCAGATGCCACATCTCTTGCACCATCTTGAAAAGATATGTATGGGGTCGTCATTTTTCTGTTTCATCCTGATAAACATCCATCTTTATTCGGATATGAATTTAAACAATATGTCAGTGTTTGGGAAATATAAATATTATTCGATAAGAGTAAGCTATCTTAATGGGGAATATCCTGGATATAGTAAATATAACATCTTTTGTTAATGGTGCCACGAATATGTAACATAATTATGAATTAAGTAACATTGCATAATTTTACTTACTGTTCCATCCACTGAGAATATCCACATCTTTTAATATTTTTACACTTACCACACCGCCGATCACCAGATTCAGGTAGTATGTAATTAACCGCCATGCTGCCACCACTACCCCCAATATGGAAACAGGGACCAATATCCCGAAAAGTGCAGCCCCGCCCAGTTCTGCGATACCACTTGCTCCTGGTGTAACCGGCACTACCATAATAAATGTCAAAAACACCTGTACTGCAATAGCTACCATTATAGATGGCGGCTGGTTCAATCCCAGCAGGATCAGCGGCAATACCATGAATTCCACTATCCAGTATATCATGGTACATATACACCCGAAAAATAAACCCTGCTTGCCTGTTCTCATAAGTGCCCACAGGCTGTTATGGAAATTCAATAATTCTTTATCAATGAACTGTATCAGGTGTTCTGTCCTGTCAAATCTTCCGACTCTGTGAAGACCACGGGTGATAAGCGATGAAAGCCAGTCTATGAATGTCGGGCTCAACAGGCCGCCAATAGCCGCAAACACCATTAGCAGGACAAATAACTCTGCAACGATTATTGCCAGGTCCATCTCCCAGCTTATCAGTGAACCACTTAACACCCACAGCGCAAACGGAGTGGCAATTAAAAGCAGCAGGGCATCTAGTACACGCTCACCAATAACCACAGCTGAGGCATCGCCCACCCGTACATTTGCATTGCGGTTCAGCATATGTATCCTTACAGGTTCACCGCCTGCCATTGATGGTGTCACTGATGCGGCGAACAGGTTTGCTATTACAATCTCAGTAGCATCTTTGATCCCTATCCTGTATCCCAGGGCCTCAGTCATCACTTTCATACGCAGCCCCCATATGATGTAAGAAACTATATGCAGGGCAACAGCAGCAAGAAGATATACTGGTTCCATTCTCTGCAGGATGGGCAGGGTATCCGGGCCTATGGTAAAAACTGTGACCAGTACCAGAACGATGATACTTATTATTAATGAGATGATAAACAGTTTTTTCAGTCGTTCCATATTGCCATTGAGAGATAATTATTATATTATATATACCTTGATAGCTTCCATAAACTGTTGAACAACGAAGAAGTTGACCCACCCTGCTAAGTGATGCATCCTGACGAAGGAACATACCCTGATGAAATGACACATCCTGACGAAGGAACATACTCTGATGAAATGACACACCCCGATGAAATGATAAAACCTGATGAAGTGATATATTGGTCTCAATAATCCTGCCTACCAAAAATGAAGAGTCCTGTATCGGTCCCACCATTACCAGGATCAACGAGATATGTCACAATCCCAGGATAGTCGTAGTTGATGGCAATTCCACGGACAGGACAGTTGAGATTGCAAAGAAGTACGGCGTAGAGGTTATATTTGACCACGGTCTTGGCAAAGGCGAAGCCTTGAGATGTGCATTCGATCATGTGCAGGATGATGTGGTGTTTTTGGATGTGGACGGCACGTATCCGCTGGAACTGATCCCTGATTTTATTGAGGCACTTGCCGAATATGACCTGGTGGTAGGTGAAAGGGTAAGGTTTGATGGTGATGCACTGCCAAAGTTATTCCTGGTAGGTGATGCCCTGTCCAGGGGATTGTTCAGGCTGCTTTATTCATCAAGGGTGGATAACCTTTCAGGACTAAGAGGCCTCAGGAGGCAAGCCATACAGGAAATGTCACTTGAATCTGATGATTTCGGGATAGAGACAGAGATAACAGGCAAAGCTGTGCGGCTGGGACTTAAGATCAAGAAGATACCCATCACCTATACAGCCCGCACCGGCAATTCCAAGTTCAGGCCAATACGAGATGGCATTATCGTACTCAGGGCCATGTTCAGGTATAGGTTCAAGGACCTTTCATGAATTATTGATTTTGGCTGTTATTATCGTTATACTCAGGGTTTAGCTGGTCTTCTGTAATACTGGTCCCCTCAGGTATGACAAGTTCCGGCCACAGGACCACCTTAGAATGAACTGTGACATTATCCCTTATCACATCCCTTGGTCCGATCACAGTTCCAGTCTCCAGGATGCAGTTGTTCCCTATCTTTGTGTTATTGTCAATGATGGCTCCTGAGACACAGGTATTCCTGCCTATTTCCACGTCATCGAACACAATGGCAGACAATAATCTGGCACCGTCCTTGATCACACAGTTCGAGCCTATTGATGTATAGGGTCCGATAAGTACTTGGTTACCAATCGTAGTGTTCTCCCCTATCATGATCGGACCCACCAGGGCAGAATCGGAACCCACCGATACCCCGTTATCCACATTTATCGGTCCCGCCACGCTTGCGTCCTTAATGTTGAAATGGCCTTTGATTATTGTACCTGGGAGTTTCTCCAGTTTCCACCTACAGGCCTGCCTGTATGCTCCTGCATTGCCGATATCGGTCCAGTGACCCCTGACCAGGTATCCATTTATGCGTTCACCCTGCCCCATCATCTTTGGGAACAGGTTCCTGGCAAAATCGAAAAACGTATTTTGTGGAATCATTTCGAGTATGGCTGGGTCGCAAACATATATTCCTGTACTTGCAAGATTACTGAATATCTCTCCGGTACATGGTTTTTCTGCAAACCTGTGTATCTCATTAAACACGTCCATATCTGCAATACCATAATCCTTCGGGTCTTCAATAGGCAGGAGTGCGATTGATACCTTTGCAGTAGTTTTTTCATGGAAGCGGTAGAACTCGCGAAGGTCCAGGTCCATTACATGATCCCCGCCGATCACAATGAAGGGTTCGCCCTTTAACAGGGACTCTGCATTCTTGATACTGCCTGCGGTTCCGAGTTTGATGGGGTCCCGTACGTATTCGATATGGACTCCGAATAGCTGTCCATCTCCCAGTGCATCTTCGATCTCATTACCCAGGTAACCTATGGTGATAACTATCTCATTAAATCCTTCTGTAACCAGGTGTTCCACAAGGTGTACCACTGAGGGTTTATTCAGTATGGGTATTGTAGGTTTAGGACGGTCAAAAGTCAGCGGGCGAAGGCGTGTGCCCTCACCGCCACACATAATACAGGCCTTCATTTTTTCACCGGGTTTTATATAGAAATGAGACTATATATCATTACCGTTTTTTATAATAAGATGGCCTTCTACGCTCAGTACTTCCAGATGAGTTTCGCGATGCTTCGGTGCACTACATGGATATTGGGGCCGATGCTCAGATACATCATTAGACAATTGCCGGTGATGAACTGCAGTTCAGATACATCCGGCAGGATCCCCCTCCGGGGTTGGCTGATAGATCGACAGCCTGGACCGATTTTTCCTGGTTTTTGCCATCCCCGGCCTGCCAGTGGTAATTTTTTCATGCGTCCACCCATCGGGCGGAAGGAGGCTCCACACCACTTTTATGTGGTTTAACACACGCTCAGGTCCGGGCTTCGTTTGGATTAAAATTTTTTAACTGCTATATGATTTTATTGAAGATTGACCCGCCAGCGCCTTTGAAGTTATCCTCTACCAGAGGCGGCGGGGAAATGTCTCTTTGTCTGGAAAACTCCGGTACATGATGGAGGGTCTGGTCATTATCCAGGCACTGGCCTACCATCCTTGAATGGCGTATTTCCGGCATGACAATGAACAGGAGAAGACGAAAACCAGGGTTGTTGTTGCGGTTACCAGGGTCGTTGTTGTGCGGGTTTTTTAATCATATCTATGCATATTGCATAGAAATCATTAAAATTTTTGCAATATAGGTTATTTTCGATTCGATTTTAAATGCTTCCATTTGATTATCGGGTGGTCTTTTACCCCCTCATTAAATATCCCGTCATCATCGATCAGTTCCGGATTGAACCTGCTTTGAGTGTAAAATGTCTCGATCATTTTAATCTCATTTTCTTTTAATTGATCTGTGATTTTTTGTGTGAAATCCAGAACATCCTTTTTGATAACTTGATAATCAATATTATTTTCCAGATTCACCATTCTTGCAAGATTGCCAGAATGTAAAGAATCCCAGAGGAGACTGTTTACATTGATCTCATTTAATTTTGGTTTGCCCATGAGTATGCTTTCAACAACAGCACACTTTCGAAACACATCCATATCGAAATCCTGCCTTGCAATTGTGTAAACGTCATATAGATCCCTGGCTGATCGTCTCCGTAAAAAAGTGCACCATTTATTTGCAAACAATTCTTCTTTAGGTGGCGTTTTTACTTTGAATTTATCATCCCTGCAAATATGGTAAAAATCCGCAAGGATGTCTGATCTTAGCAGCGGAAATCTTCGCATGTATCCGATTTCTATTTGAAAACTGTCCATTTTACCGACTGAATTCCTGTAATATACAACCATCCTGCCAAGCGGGTAACTTGAATCGATCTTTATATCGGCATCTGCGTATCCCTGTGCATAAAGTACCTGTTTTATTACGTGATCAATTCTGGTTCTAACCTCACCCCAATCATCCTCGTCGATGTGCCGGTAATTAAAATCCAAATCCACAGAAAGCCTTGCCAGTGGTTTTGTGTAAATAAAGTTGATAGCTGTTCCACCGATCAGTGACAGTCGATCTTTTAAAAAAGGAACATCAATCATTTTTTCAAGCATGGTTGAAATGCGGCATACTTTTTCAATTTCGAGCTGATGGAAACCTGGTACTTCCGGCATTTCGTTGTAATTGTACATCGTTTAACTTCCTTTATCTAAAGATACTCAACAAACACTGCCGGAACGTAAAGATTCCAATCTTTATTTAAAGTGCTGCTGACCGATCTTTCAAAGTACTTAGGAGTTTTTGGTTTATTTGCTTTAATTTTGTTTAATATTTCATCGCTCAGATGTTCATAGAACACAGACTGCTCACGTAACAGTTCAAGTACAAAACCAACTTTGGCATAAAGACTTTTTTTGCTGTACATGTCAAGAATGTCAATTATTTTCCAAAAATCAAGTCCACTTAAGGTACTGAGACTTTTGAAGCATTCCTCCCATCCACCGGCATAATCCGGTCTATCCAGACAATCAACAAGAGTGCGTTCTTTACTGCTCACCTTTAATTCAATGGTACGGTACTTTTTTGTTTCGATATCAAAGAGGATCTCTTTAGTAAAGACCGGCTTAAAATTAAGGTTCTGGTACTTAAAAGGAGA
>Ga0255452_1031_pt1 | contig 18607 bp, 15 predicted proteins | sample ANMaggQLBNCT01D9_FD_182652 | JGI IMG/M metagenome (GOLD analysis project Ga0255452, IMG submission 182652) | Sediment cell enrichment communities from methane seep in Santa Monica Basin, California, United Staets - ANME aggregate JGI... | ecosystem: Environmental > Aquatic > Marine > Cold seeps >...
CAGGATTGACAGGATTGACAGGATACGAGGCAACATTAATATCCTGTAAATCCTGTAAATCCGGTCAAAATACCATGCTTTTTGAAGTGGGTACCATCTGAACACTTCTCATCCTTAAAATTTGCCTCTAAGCCCTTAGATTAATAAATAATAAATTTTTGAAAGCACTTATTGCCCTGGTGCCGTTTTTCAATCATTGTTCATATAATTCGGTCTCAGGGTGGAAGGCATACCATGCGAACCAGAAATCCCTCTCCTTAACAATCTCATCTCCCGTTTCCAGGTTTGTTATCATAACGATACCGGCATCATCCCTCTTTACTGTTATCTTGATACCATTGACCGTGTCTTCGATCACCTTCAATTCTTTCAGGTTGTCCTCCCGGTATGCCTTGAAGGTGCCGTTTACTTCTATACCGAAAACAACGGTCTTGGGATGGATCCTCTTATCCTCATTCTCAACAGGGAAGAATACAAAACTATTCTCATAATAATTCCCGTAAGGATCTGTGCCATAAGGTCGCATGAATCCGGTATCCTGGCTGAGAACCTCTGAGCCCGGATGTGCTGATTTCCAGTCCCTCCATACAACAGTGTCTATTGGTAGGGGAATGAGCTTTGTCCCTGTTAATTCACCCACAATAGCCAGACCGTCGATCTGGGTCCAGTAGGAATTGGTCTTTCTGTCGTACATTACCAGATTGGAATTGTATAATTTTCCTGAGGTTCCGAATTCCACCACTTCTCCTTTAATGGTTCGATTATAGGCAATACCTGATCCGCATAATGGACAATAGGTGATAAGAATCGGATCATCAGCTATCCAATCATTGACAATCTCATGCCACACCAGTATCTGCAGCGGATACACGCGTGTTACATTCTTATGGATGATCGCCAGTACCAGTTCATTATCCTGTATCCATTCATCAGCCTGCTCAACTGTGACATATTTCGGAATATCAATTGACGGGATCCCGTCCTTTGGAGGGCCACCGGATTGGATATTTTCCGGATCTACCAGATATTTCACCCCTCTTGATGTTATTTTTATTCCCATCTCCTCTTCCATTTCACGTATTTCTGGCAACCGTTCTATGGAATCGGGTGAGTCTTTTTCTTCAACGCACCCCGTACATGTGAACAGTGCTAATACTGCCACTCCCAGTATGAGTATTGTTACATTCCTATTCATATCCATCACCCAAATATCCTGAAAACAACTACAAGGTAATATACTGAAATTATTAACATTATTATCCCAGCAGTGAAATTTATAGCTCTCTTGTGTTTTGTCAGGTAGTTGATTATTGCATTGCTTGAAGCGGTGGATATCAGTGAAAATACCAGCAAGGGGAACGCCATGCCAATCCCGAACATTATGAAACGCAGGACATTTTCGACAAACCCTATGGTGGATATTGTTCTGGTAAACAGTACGGCGATAAACGGCGGATTGCACGGTACCACAATAGCCCCAAAAAAGAATCCGAAAACGAAAGCATTGAGTAAAGGATTGGTGCCAAGAGGCGCTTCGGTTCTTGGGAGGTATCTGCCCACGTCAATATCAACTATTAACAGTATGCTAATTATTATTAATATTCCAAAGGCTATGGGTGATACAATCTCAATCACGCTTGTTAAGGCTACCTGCAGAATGGTAGTAAAGATCAATCCGAGCAGCAGCATGAAAACAACTATTCCAGCCGTTATGATCAGTCCAAATAATGCAATGGTGTTTCTTTTTGCTTCTTTTCCCGACAGTTGATTGGAGAGGTACACTAAAAAGCCGGGATATAGCGGCAAAACACAGGCTGCAGTTAATGGGGTGAGTAATCCTAATATGAATGCTTCTGAAAAAATGAATAATTCCAGTGCCATATCAGCACCCTTCATCTATTGCTGCAAGTAATTCATCAGCAGATTTTACCCCGCTTGTTAACAGTCTGGCAGATCCATCTTCACATATAAGGACGACCGGTGCACTGGGTGCATTCACCACTTGTAATCCAAATTCTTCAATTAATGCATTGGTGAGTTCAATGGGTGAAATGGCAAAGTACCAGTCCAGGCCGTGGGTTTCAATATGTTCTTTGACATTATTTTCATCCTCATTGGGATCGGTATCCAGGGATATGTGTATTATAGCAGCGCCTTTTCTTTCTTTTAGCTCAGCCATTTTCCTTTGCTGCTGCAAACATGTGGGACACCATACGGCAAAGCTATCAAGTAAAATAGGTGTGCCTTTGAAATCGCTGATTGTAAACGTTTTTTGAGTTGCAACATCAGTAAGTTCTATGTCCATCCATGTAGACGATACCGTATCTGTTGTAGGAGATGCCGGGGACTCATCAGAGGTTGTAATACAGCCACTTAGAAAAATACTTGGTACTATCACGATTGCCAAATAAATAACAATTGATTGATTTTTCAATGACATCATAACCCCCCGGTTATTAGAGGCCGTTACAATTCGTGTTTGTGAATATTATGAAACCACAGATAAACACAGATGAACACAGATGAACACAGATTTTCAGGTGGCGTATCCGCGTTTATCTGCGGTTATTTTGATAGTACCAACATGTAATCTAACGGTCTCGGTTATTATAACGGTATTAATAAGATGTTGGCAATTGCTAGTATATAACTTTTCCCGATGTTTTTGACAAATCCATATCTGAAGCCATCTTCATTATCATTTGATAATGTTGCGTTGACTCGATAATTGATTCAGCAAGAATCAAATCATCTGCAAGTTCATACAACTCGATTTCGTGTAAAGGAATATTTTCAATGCTGGCAAACTCATCAAGATATTTTTGAGTGACATTTTTTAATTTGTGGTGGTAGTACTTAATAATGGTATAAATCATATACAAATTTTCAATTTTTCATCATCATACAATTTAAATACTATTATTCTAATCATTATGATGAGTAGATAATAATAAAATACACAATGTAAGGGTGGGTAAATGGAGCGAATACCAACAGGGATTGCTGAGCTGGACGAAAAAATCAGTGGAGGTTATCCAAAGAGTAAAGCCATGTTGATAACCGGTGCTCCAGGTACAGGGAAAACGATATTCGGATTGCATTTCCTACATAAAGGCTGCACAGATGGCAGGAAATGTATGCTCATTGCAACAGAAGAAATGCCGGAAGATATTATCATAGAGGCAGGAATGCTCGGGCTTGACCTGCAACCGTATGTCGATAGCGGACAGCTCATAATCGATCGCGTGCTTGAGATGAGAACTGAAAATACCAAAATAGCAGCACAATTCGGAGCTGGATTCGAGGTCACTGAAATGGACATACTTGAGCGAGTTCAATCAGTGCCGGATGATGTTGAAGTGGTGGTTATCGATAACATGGGGGTATTTGCACTGGACTTGAATCTAAAAGAATTCAGGAACAAGATCGATACCATAAACCTCACACTTTCAGGCAAAGGCTGTACCACCCTGTTCATCATGGATGAAACTGCGTATGAACTGACCCACATGCTGGCAGAATATTCGGTTTACGGTTCTATTAAACTTATGATAAAAGAAAATCCATACACTGGTATGAGGGAGCGTTACCTGGATATTCCTAAGATGCGCAGTACCGACATTTCACTGGAATTATCTGTATTTGACATCACATCAGGGGGAATCATATTCCGTAAATCCAAAAAAGCGATTTGATAAAAGGAGTAAAAAAGCAAAGCAAGAAGAATAGTTGTGGAGAACAAAGCAGAATTTGAGTGGAAGGATGTGCTCTAATGTATGATGTTATCCCTGCGGTTGCTGTGGTATTCTTCGAACCGGAAATACACTGTAAAAGAAGAGGCGAATGAATGAAACTTACTCCAAAGTTGGTAATGATGGGACTGGCTGTTATAGTAATTACAACGCTCATTCTTACTGTGACAATACATGAATTGCTTGGTGGAATTTCCGAAACTCAGATAGAACATGATATGGGAAGCCACGCCAACATTGCTATGGCAGAATATTCTGATGAATTTAAAGAGATGCAACAATTTTCAGATCTTATTGTCAGGAGAAATGTGTTTCTAACACAATTCAAAGAAAAAGATCCGGCAGCCTTGCATACATTTCTGGCGTTCGAGATGGCTCAGACCGATATGGACTTTGTGACATTAGTTGATGCAAATATGACAGTTCTTGCCAGGGCCAATACAGCTATTTCAGGGGATACAACCCCTTTTATTGAACTTATTGAAGATGCCTTGCAAGGCCAGCACATATCATCTACCGAAATTGCCAACCAGAGTGACCTGGGCAAGGAAAATCTCGACATGATCATACCGATCAAAGCTGATACTAGTTTGAAATATGCCGAAATTACTTCCGCCATGGTACAGGTGCATCTTGCTCCGGTATATGTGGACGAACGTGTTGATGGGGTATTAATAAGCGGCAGGGTATTGAATAACAGGAACAGGGTACCGGATGATATTGACACCAGACTCACAGATACCACCACAGCAGTGTATCAGGGACAATACTGCATAGCAACAAGTTCAGTAATCGGAAATGATGTACTTCTCGGCACTTCGCTTCCAGTAGGTATCCTTGAAGAACTCCATATAGGAATGAACTCTATTGGTGAAATAGAGAGATTTTCGACATCATACGTTTACGGGGCCGCCCCAATTACAGACTATAATGGCCACTCTATCGGAGCACTTATTGTAAGCAGTCCAAAGGAACGGTACTTAGCAGCGTCAAAAAGTGTCAGTAAAACAATACTCTTCATCATGATTGTAACTTTGTTCATTACAGCCGAAATTTTATATTATGCATCAAATAGAATAATATCTCCTCTTACCCAGCTTAACAATGCTGCCAAGTATGTGACTGCCGGGAAAGGATATAAAAAAGTAGAGATAAAGACAAATGATGAAATAGGCGAAATGGCAGAATCCTTCAACCATATGGTGGATTCACTGGAAATGAGGGATGAAAAAACCCTGGAATCAAACGAAGAGCTTCGGCAGCTAAATGAATCACTTCAGGAACAGACAGTTTACTTTGAAGCACAGCAAAAGCAGTCGGCTGCATATACCGAGATCCTGACACGTTTAGGCAGCACCATAGACCTGGATACGATCTTAAGAGAAGGTCTTGGCAATCTTATGGAATATACAAATTCGCCGCTTGGTGCGGTCTATCTATATGATCCTGATAGTAAGGTGCTTGTGCCGTTTGTCACTAATGGTGCAAAAAAAGTAGTCTCTGAGCAGCAATTCGATCTGGATGAAGGTATTCCGGGCCAGACTGCAGTTAAGAAAGAAATGATCGTAGTAACAGATATTCCGGCAGATAGTATATACAGGATAGAAGCCGGACTGTGTGAAATCCCGCCAAAGACTATTGTCAGCACTCCGATGGTCTTCAAGGACACGCTTTTAGGTGTTATGATCACCTGTCATCTCGGTGACGTCCCGCCGGATGTGCTGGATTTCATGAAACGAATAGTTGGCCAGCATGCAGTGGCTGTCAATAATGCAAAAACCTACCTGCAAGCACAGAAGATGGCAAACACATTAAAAGAGCAGCGTGACGAACTTAACATAAAGACACAGGAACTTGCAGCAGCCAGCAGGACGAAGTCTGAGTTTTTGGCTAACATGAGCCATGAACTGAGAACTCCGCTGAATTCGATCATAGGTTTTTCAGACATACTGCACGATGGAACATTCGGTGCCCTTAATGAAAAGCAGTCAAGGTATATCAGTAATATCCTGACAAGCGGAAAAAATCTCTTAGGTCTTATCAATGATATACTTGACCTGTCAAAGGTCGAAGCAGGGAAGATGGAACTACAATATGAGGAGTTCAATGTTTCAGATGCCATTAATGAGGTGAAGACGGTAACAGCACCCCTGGCATCAAAGAAGAATATTATTATGGAAACTAAGATCGATCCCGAACTTAGGACTATCGTGGCAGACAAGGGTAAGGTCAAGCAGATACTCTATAATCTCATAAGCAATGCCACCAAATTCACACCTGAAAAAGGCTCGGTCACCATCAATGGTCTGCGTGTAGGGGACATGGCACAAATCGAGGTCAAAGATACCGGGATCGGGATATCAAAGAACGACCAGAAAAAGCTCTTCCAGTCTTTTGTACAGCTTGATGCATCAACTTCCAGGGAATACAGCGGAACTGGACTGGGACTTGTCCTTGTTAAGCGGTTCGTGGAACAGCATGGTGGTGAGGTGAAGCTTCAAAGTGAACCCGGTAAGGGCAGTTCGTTTATTTTCACAATACCGATAGAAGGTAAAATAAAAGCACCTGGCGCTATTAAAGAACCTGAAGCAAAGACAGGGACTGAAGTAACTGCAATTCCTGAAGTGCCTGCATTGAAAGAAACTGTGCCTGCAGAGGCTTTAGCTGGAACAGCTAAAATGCCTGAAGTACCTGTGGTGAAAGAAACAGTGAGCGAAGAGGACATTGAACAGATAGGAATACCATCGATCGCTGAGCCTGAAGGTGCAACAGGGGATGAACCGCTTATCCTTGTTGTGGAAGATGATATAAACGCAAGCGAACTACTTATAATCACGTTCACAAAAGCAGGATACAGGGCTGTACCTGCTTATACGGGCAAAGGGGCACTGGCATTAGTGGAAAAAATTGAACCGTTTGCCATTACACTGGACATCATGCTTCCGGGTATAGACGGATGGGAAGTGCTTAATCGCTTAAAAAATAATCCCAATACCTACCATATCCCTGTGATAGTCATTTCAATGGTAGATAACAAAGAGATAGGTTTCGCGATGGGGGTTGTTGATTACTTTATCAAACCCGTGGAAAAATCTTCACTTCTTGCTTCGCTGGATAATCTTAAGAAAACATTAAAAGTTGAGGCCCTGAAAGTTCTTGTTGTGGACGATGAGCCAAATGCTGTTGAAATGATAGCAGCGATGATCGAGCCGGATGGCTATGGTGTGATAAGAGCATATGGTGGACAGGAGGGAATCGATAAGGCATTAGGCGAACATCCTGATGTGCTGGTACTCGACCTTATGATGCCTATCGTAAGTGGTTTTGATGTTATTTCCACACTGAAAGCCGATCCCGGAACAAAAGATATCCCGATTATCATCTGTACGGCAAAAGAACTTACAAGTGATGATATAAAAGTGCTGAAGGATAATGTAGTTTCTATTATGCGTAAGGGAATGTTTACTGCAGATGATATCCTGGATGAAATCAAAAAAATTACAGTATTGGGGGAAAAAGAATAATGAAATATATACTGGTTGTTGAAGACAATCCTATGAACATGGAACTGGCAGTTGATCTGCTTGAATCATATGGATATAAGGTAACAGGTGCAGAAGACGGGTTTAAGGCACTTGAACTTGTAAAAGAGACAGGGTTTAACCTGATACTTCTGGATATGCAACTCCCTAAAATGGATGGGCTTGAAGTGCTTACAAAGCTTAAGGGTGAGCCGAAAACGGCAGATATTCCTGTGGTTGCATTAACAGCACACGCCATGATGGGAGATGAAGAGCGGTTCTGTGATGCAGGATGTATCGGATATATTTCAAAACCTATTGATGTCCACCAGTTCAAGGCGATTGTTGCGGGTTATCTTGGAGAATCAAACAATATTTAATATAAAAGAAATGGGGCAATTATCATGCAGCAAGGAGAGATGCCAAAGATATTGGTCGTTGATGACGAACCAATAAATGTGGAACTGCTGGAAGCTTATCTGACAGGGGAATATAATATTCTAACTGCATACAACGGCGAGGAAGCACTTGAGAAGGTCAAAAGCGAACATCCTGACCTTATTCTTCTTGATATCATGATGCCTGGTATGGATGGATATGAGATCTGCCGAATACTGAAAAACGATTCGCTAACCCAATTCATACCCATCGTAATGGTGACTGCGCTCTCCGAACGTGATGACCGGATAAAGAGTATTGAAGTTGGGGCAGATGAGTTCCTTACAAAACCAGTGGATAAGGTGGAACTCATGGCAAGGGTAAAATCACTGGTGCATGTCAAACAACTGCACAATCGTCTTGTATCCGAACGTGATGTGCTGGATGTGCAAAACCGTATTCGTAGTGTTTTGACTGCAATAATCCCTATCTTGCTGAAGTCTCTTTCCCTGGAGGATAAAAAGATCGTTATTCACCAGATGACTGATATGGTCGAGAAAACCATTCTGGAAATATATCCGATCAATGCGGAAAATCCTGACATTGAATGTGTTGGAGATGTTTGTGCAAATGTGATGAACCAGCTTGGTGGAACCTTTGTTACTGAACCTTCCGAAGAAGGGATGGGGTGTACGGTTAAAGGAACTGTCTGTCCATGGGGCGGCGAGGAAGCACGAAGAAACCCGATCCTGTGTAACCTGACAAGGGGGATTTTTTCAAGGATAACTGCGAGAGCGCCCGGCAACAGGGAGGTGCAGGTGCTAAAGACCCTGGGAAATGGGGACGACTGCTGTATTTTCAAGATCAATATGGTCTGATTTTTTAATTAACAACGGACAATATGATGATCGGAGATCAATAAAAATGGGCAGGGAACAGGATGAACAGACCGGGAACACTGATACTGAGTCGAAACCCTCGTTATTGTCAAATGCCTTTACTGCCCTGAAAAGTATCAGGAAGAAGGAACTAAAAACTCTTCCCCCATATGACCCTGCAGTACATGAATCCCTGATCGATTACGAAGTGCCGGATAGCTATACCGAACTTGAACGATACTGGGTGGACGAGCCATATGCTTTTATCAGCATCTTACAAGACATGGGGATGGCTCAATACCGAGTAGTTGAGCCTTCACTTACAGCATTTGAAAAGGAGATGCTTGAGCAGGGATATGAATACCTGCAGGATATCCTGACCATGGAAGATACAAAGTCCGGGGCAGACAAAGAAATTATCCTGACACATAAGGCACTCAGCCTTTTTGACCGCTACCATGCATCGCTTGAATTGCCGTCCCTGCATAAGATAATGTATTACTTGCGCCGGAATTTCATAAATTATGGAAGGATTCATCCTTTAATGATGGACCCTTATATAGAGGATATCTCATGTGATGGTATCGACATACCGATTTTTCTCTATCACACAAAATACCACAATATCATGACAAACATCTCCTTTGAGGAATCGGATTTGAACTCGTTTGTTATCAATCTCTGCCAGAAGAGCGGCAAGCAGATATCTGTCGGGGAGCCCATGGTGGATGCGACCTTACCTGGCGGCTCAAGGCTGCAGGCAACACTTGGTAAGGAAGTGACAACCCGCGGCAGTTCGTTTACTATACGTAAGTTCAAAGGTGACCCCTTAACACCTATCGACCTTATGAAATTTAAGACCTGTAATACTGAAATGATGGCATATTTCTGGCTTGCAATTGAGAACAAGCGCAGCATCATCTTCGCAGGGGGCACGGCATCCGGGAAGACGTCAATGTTAAATGCCGTATCCATTTTCATAACACCTCTCTCAAAGGTCATATCCATAGAAGATACGCGTGAACTCACACTGCATCATGATAACTGGATTGCAGGGCTTACCCGCGAATCGATCACGGTTGGCGGAGCAGGGGATGTATCCATGTATGATCTTCTGCGTGCAGCCTTAAGGCAGCGTCCTGAATACATACTTGTCGGGGAAGTACGCGGCGTGGAGGCACTGACACTCTTCCAGGCAATGTCAACAGGTCATACTACTTATTCTACTATGCATGCAGGTGATGTGAAGACCGTTGTGAACCGGCTTGAGAACGAGCCTATCAATGTACCTCATGTGATGATGCAATCACTTGATATCCTCTGCATCCAGATGCAGACACATGTAAATGATAAAAGGGTAAGGCGAACCCAGAGCATTGTCGAAGTGAAGGGACTTGATCCCAAAACAGGCAATATAAGGATCAATGAACTGTTCCGCTGGGACCCGATGGCGGATTCGTTCAACCGTGCAGGGGATTCGTATGTGCTGAATAATGTGATGCAATTAAGAGGATGGGATAGGAACAACTTGCTTGGCGAACTCAACAACCGCCAGAGTGTTCTTGATTATATGGGTGAAAAGAATATACGTGATTATGTAAGCGTATCAGTTGTAGTACAGGCCTACTCCACAAACCCCGAACTTGTACTTGAGGCAATAGGGAACGATACATTACAGGAGATGATCTCACAGACTGCTTGACCGGTATAGGGATGTGAGAGTGTGGCAATGGATTTTATAGACAGGACAGCGTATCGAATATTTGGCAACCGGGTTCGCAGCCGTGCAGAAAAATACCACGAACTCCAGATAAAGATACGGCAGGCTAACATACCATTACCGGTTGATCAGTTTGTATCAACAGCTCATTTCTATTCAATACTTGCAGGGATTGTTGCCGGCTCTATAGGATTCAGGCTGTCACTTGATGTATTTGATAGTATCACTATTCCTGCTATTACACCCGGCACAGGAGCCGTATCTAATTGGGTGGAAGCAAACACGAACGTGCTGCTGGCAGTTACCATGGGACTGCTGCTCTTCATCATTATTCAACAGATCATATATTTTATCTATACCTCGATCCCCACACTTAAAGCAAGCATCCGCAAGTCTGCTATTGACCTGTCCCTGCCTCATGCGATCATCTACCTGTATGCATTGAGCCGCGGGGGAATGAACCTGCTTGATATCTTCAGGTCATTGAGCACATATTCCTACATCTACGGTACATCGGCTGAGGAATTTGGAAACATAGTAAAGGATATTGAATATTTTAATCACGACATGCCAACGGCTCTTCGCAATGCAAGTATTCGTACACCGTCTGAAAAGTTCAAGGATTTCCTGGATGGTATGGACTCTGTGATCATAAGCGGCGGGAACATCACAACATACCTGAAAAGCAAATCCGAGCAGTACCAGTCTATTGCGGTGCGGGAACAGAAAAACTTCATGGAAACACTCGGGGTTTTGGCTGAAGTCTATATTTCTGTCTTTGTGGCAGGTCCGCTGTTTCTCATTACCATTCTTGTGATACTTGGCCTTATCGGACCCGGTGCTACTGAATTATTATATCTGCTGGTGTATGCGTTCATTCCCTCTGGCACGGTAATATTCCTGCTGGTTCTTGGTATTCTGGCTGGTGCCAGTATGAATGTTCCAAAAACGTATATAATAGAAAAAAAAATCAAGGTCTTTGAAGATGTTCCTTTAAAACCCGTTTTAGATCCAAAAGAGGAATCCAGACGTATCAAGTGGATGAGATTTCATAAATCCTTCTCCCAATTTACTGATGCTGTGCTGCATCCCATGCGGATGATGCGGAATAATGCCAGAAATACATTTGTAATAAGTATTCCTATTGGAATCCTGTATCTGGCGTATGTAATGTCTAAAAAAGGAGTTAGTATAGGCAGTATAGGCAGTATAGGCAGTATCCATTTTGGTCGCTTCAATGTCGGGCAATTGGCTGCACTGGACGACCACATAATATTCTCAGTTTTGATTGTACTGGTACCTTTTGTAGTATTCTACGAACTGAAGGCCAGACATATCAAGCAGATCGAGGATATGGTGCCCGAGTTTTTAAAAAGACTGGCAAGTATAAACGAAGCCGGTATTTCACTCACTGATGCTATTGACATGACATCACGATCAAAGATCGGGATATTACGTGATGAGATAAAGCGTGTGTCAGAGGATATATCATGGGGTGCGTCCACAGCATCTGCATTGAGTAAACTTGAATACCGCATACGTACGAATATAACAACCCGTATTATAACCCTCATTATAAAAGCAAGTGAATCCACAAGCGATATTAGAAGTGTTCTTGCCATTGCAGCAAACAATGCTGATGTTGAAAAACAATTGAAGACTGCACGTTCAGCTGAGATGTTCGTGTATGTGTTCATTGTTTACATAGCGTTTTTTGTGTTCCTGTTCATTGTTTACGTGCTTACTGCATTTTTCCTGCCGGCAATGCCTGCATCAGTTGGTGAAACCGCCACAGATCTACCGTTTATCCAGGATTTCGATATGGAGGAGTATACAACACTGTTCTTCCATGCCGCTGTAATACAGGGATTCTGCTCAGGTTTGGTCGCCGGGAAGATGGGCAGTGGAAGTATGTCTGCCGGGCTTAAACATTCGGTTATCATGATAATAATATCATACGGAGTGTTTGCGATACTAATCTAGAGAAAGGGTCTTGCATAAGAGGGATAATATGACAAAAAGTATGAAAGCAATTACAGAAAACGGCGATGCGGTTTCCGATGTGATAGGGGAATTGCTTATGACGGCAGTTGCATTTCTTGCTTTCGGGGTTATCGCAGTGTTCGTACTTTCGTTTCAAGGTACAACCATGCCGCATGTGGATATCGATGGATGGGTGGATGTAAATGACGATTCTGTCTACTTAAGGCACAGCGGCGGGAATACTGTTGATACTTCTAATATCCGGATAATACTGAACCTTAACGGGACCAGGAAGGAACTTTCACCAGATGATGTTTATGCAATCCTTGGAAGCAGCACATGGGGGTTAGGGGATACTATTGTTATTAATACCTCGCAACTCTGGAGTATCACTATATCTGAAGATGATTACGTGGATGATACAATTATACACACCGGACATAATATTGTAATGGTAAGTGGTGTACTTCTCGGAGAAGTGATAGAAATGACAGCAACCCCAACTCCAACTCCGACACCAACGCCAACACCTACCCCAACAACAACACCGACTCCAACACCTACCCCAACACCATCAGGTGAGACATTTACTCCTGCATCAGTATATGATACATCAGGTGGTGAGGCTACTGTTGGACAGGTCCAGACAGATGGAGATAGTTTGTATACTACTTATAAGGTCCCGAAACAAAGCACCTATGATGAAACAGCATATCAGCAGTTCAATTTCACTCCCGGACTTACCACATCTTTGACCCAGGTACTGGTGCGGATCAATCATACTGAGGCCAATGCCAATGCAGATAACGTTAAGATAAAGGTATGGGAGCAGGATGCATCGATCTGGCATGACGAAACGATAATAAAAATAACGACGTGGACGCTGGATGAAGTGGATGTATCATCATATATTGATACGCAGAATGATATCAATAATCTCAAAGTACGGTATCTGGCACACACAAATGCTGCGAACAAGAATTCGAATATCGAATACGTGGCCGTGTATGTGGAGTGATTGGCATGAAACATATTGTACCGGCATTTCATAAGTATTGTGAGTCAGATTGTGCAATCTCATCAGTCGTTTCTGCGATCCTGGTCCTGGGACTTATTGTTGCATTTACCACCACGATCCATGTCAGTTATATCCCTGCATGGAAAAACGATGCCGAACGATCCCATATGGATGATACATGGAGCGATATGGCAGACCTCAAATCGAATATTGATATTCTATCCGCAGGTATGGTAACAAACCCTGCTTCCAATATCCAGGTGAGCGTACCTGTCAAAATGGGCGGCGGCGATATCCCGTTCGTCTCTACAGGCAAATCAAGCGGTACCCTGTCAGTAAATCTTAACGACTTTGACATGGCGATCACGGCATATAACGCCTCAGGTGTGGTATATGACAGCGGTTCTGACCTGTTTGACCTTGGTTCGATAAGTTATAGTTCAAAAAACAACTACTATATTAACCAGGTGTTTGAGTATGAGAACGGTGCTTTGCTTGTTGTCCAGGACAGCCGGTCGCTGGTAAAACTCTCACCTGCAGTCACAGTTTCAAAGTTGGGTGCAACTGACATCAGTGTCGTGGTAAGTGCGGTTGAACTTGTGGGGAATAGAAGAACTAAAAGCAGCAATACTATTGAAGTGGTATATCTACAGTCAAATTCATCAGGGGTGCTTTATTCAAGCAGTGATCTGGTTTCAGATGTTAATATAACGGTATCTACGAATTATCCAAATGCCTGGGCACAGTATTTCAACACAACTGCAGATCGTGCAAATCTGCAGTACGGTACGGATTATACTATTGCTACTACTGATACGTCTACGTCCTTTGCCTTGACAGGCGGTGCCAGCGAGGATATACGATTATCTGTCCAAAAGATCACGCTGGATGTATGGATCGATGCGTAGTGGAACTGCTTATTTTCAAATATTCACCAGGCAATGTTATGGAATTAATACTATGCCTTAGTAAAAACCAGTCACAATATTTTAAAAAAAACCCAAATGGACCGGTCGGGAATTGAACCCGAGGCCTCTACCATTCAGGTTGGACAGCCTGTTTTGCCAGTCCAAATGCCAAGGTAGCGATCTTCCCCTGATCTACCGGCCCGCTATTGGGGTGTTCTGTCATATATCCAATCTGAAATAAAGCTTTTGTTTGGTTTATGGAGGAATCATGTTTTATGTTCAATGCTGAATACTGAATACTGAATGCCCAATACCCAATACCCAATACCAAATGCCCAATGTCCGAAGTACAGAAATGTTCGCTTTTATTAAGAATAATCCGGGTTCATAGTGCTATACTTCAAATGCAAAACTAAAAACCTGATAAGGTTTTTATCATATTATCCTAATTGTATCGTTTAATTCCTATTACATAATACTAAAAAGGGGATATCCATGTTCACAATAAAAAACCATCTGGAAAAACGCAATGGCCACCTCATAATAGGCGGGGTGGATACCGTTGATCTGGTTGAAGAATTCGGGACACCACTGTACGTAACGAATGAGCAGCGCATCAGGGACAATTACCGCAGGTACCATCAGGCATTTCCCGAAGCAGACCTTTATTATGCCGCCAAGGCCAATAATAATTTCACGATCATGCGTATCCTGGCGCAGGAGGGTGCAGGTGCTGATGTATTCAGTGACGGTGAACTGTATCTTGCCCTGCTTGCAGGAATACCCAGGGAGAAGATACTTTTCAACGGCAACTCCAAGACCGACAGGGAACTGGAAATGGCAGTGGAGACCGGGGTAAGGGTGTCAGTGGACTCACTGGATGAGCTGCATACACTAAGCAGGATAGCATCTTCACAGAAAAAGACCATGGATATAGCCTTGAGGGTCAATCCTGATGTATCGCCTGTGACCCATCCCAAGATAAGTACAGGACTCAAGACCTCCAAATTCGGGATACCACACAAGGAAGTTGTGGAAGCCTACAAGGAAGCAGTAGAACTTGAAGGGATAAATCCCATAGGTATGCACTGCCATATCGGCAGCCAGATACTTGACACATCCCCGTTTCGCGAAACCATCAACCGTATGATGGATCTGGTTGAACAGGTGACACGACTTGGTGTGGAACTGGAATTCCTTGATATTGGTTCGGGCCTGGGTATCCCTTACAAGAAAGGTGAGGTCGCACCGACACCACAGGACCTGTCTGACATTGTACTCCCTATATTCCGGAAGCGGTCCCAGGCTATTGGAGTGGACATAAAGCTTGTGATCGAGCCGGGCAGGTATTTGCTGGGAGATACTACCATCCTGCTTACCTCAGTGAATACCATGAAAAAGGCGGCAAAGAAGTTCGTGGGCGTAGATGCCGGGTTCAACCTGTTGATAAGACCGGCAATGTACGATAGCTATCACCATGTAGTAGTGGCAAATAAGGTAGCTGCCCCGGTCTCCAGTATATATACGGTGGTCGGGCCGATATGTGAGACTGGTGACATACTGGCACATGACAGGGAACTGCCTGCAGTGGAGAAGGATGATATTGTAGCCATACTTGATGCCGGAGCCTATGGTTTTTGTATGAGCAGCCAGTATAACGGGCGGCCCAGGTGTGCGGAAATACTGGTCAATGAAGGTAAAGTGGATGTTATCAGGAAGGCAGAGAACTTTGATGACCTGATGGCAAAACAACTTGTCCCGGCACGGTTCTTATAAGTTTTTAGGTTAACGCATATTTCAAGTATCTAAAAGGGTTAACTGAAATATGCGACAGGTTTAAGTGGATTTAAAATGAAAATGGATACACAAATTTTCGGCCCGGAGCGATGGTTTTGACAGTAAAAGTAAACAGGTTCAAATGTGGATATTGTGGTGCATGTGTGAGTGTCTGTCCCCCCGGTGCTCTTGAACTTATTGAAACATGGATAGAAGTGGATGAGACATGCACTGACTGTGGGATATGTGCAAAAATATGTCCGGTTGGGGCACTGGAGGTCCCAAAATGAAGGACCGTTATGATGTGGTAGTAGTAGGTGCAGGACCTGCGGGTTCAATGACGGCAAAGACTGCAGCTAACGCGGGGCTGGATGTCCTGCTTATCGAGAAACGACAGCAGATAGGAGACCCGGTTAGGTGTGCCGAGGGTGTAAATAAGACATATCTTAAGGAATATATCAAGCCGGACCCTGCATGGATATCTGCCGAGGTCAAGGGTTCAAAGATATACGCACCGGACGGTGCCATGGTTGAGATGAGTGAAGAGATCTCCGGCGCTGAAGTTGGATATGTACTGGAGCGCAAAGTGTTCGACCGTGCGCTGGCCAGGGATGCTGCACTGGCTGGGGCTGAAGTAATGGTCAAGACAAGGGCAACCGGATTGTTGATGGAAGATGGTTTTGTTAAAGGCATAAAAGCAGAACACATGGATGAAAAATATAACATCCGGGCAGATATTGTGGTGGGTGCCGATGGAGTTGAGTCAAAGGTGGGCCGCTGGGCCGGTATTGATACAACCTTAAAGCCAAAGGATATATCCACCTGTGCCCAGTATCTCATGACCGATATTGATATTGATGCTGATTTTTGTGAGTTCTACGTGGGGCACAAGATCGCTCCATTGGGGTATATCTGGGTATTCCCGAAAGGTAATAATATGGCTAATGTCGGGATAGGTATTACAGGTCATATGTCAGGCGAGCTCAGGGCAAAGGACCTGCTGGATGATTTTGTGCAGAAGCGTTACCCTGACGGTAAGGTGATAGAATTTATAGTTGGAGGGGTGCCTGTGTGCGGTACAATTGAGAGGACAGTGGCCAACGGGCTTATGCTTGTGGGGGATGCTGCACGCCAGTCAGACCCGGTAACAGGCGGCGGGATATTTAATTCCATATGGGCCGGGGATATTGCGGGCAAGGTGGCAGCCAATGCCATTAAGCATTCGGATGTATCTGCAGAGTTCCTACAGGAGTATGAGACGAAATGGCGTGCTGGACTGGGGCGTGACCTGGATATGAGTTTGGTTGTCAAGAAGCGGTTTACCAGACTGACAGATGATGAGCTGAACACGCTGGGTCATTCCCTTGAAGGAATTGACCTTGGCGACACTACCCTTATCGGGCTGCTGTGGGCTCTGTTCAAGGCTAATAAGAAACTATTATGGGACTTGAGGGGCATATTCAAGGGTATTAAGGAAATTGAAATGGAAGCGAGCGTGGAGGTTAATTCATGAACGATATAGATCTTGGACCTAAATCCGGTGCTTTGTTGTTTAACAGCCTGAAAGATAAGAATAGTATTATACTAGCAGCCAATCCCAGAATTGCCCTGGTGAGCAAGGGTATATTCCAGGCTGCCAAAGATATGGATGCGGCGTTGATCGTTGAGCTTGCCAGGTCTGAATGTGACCTGAAAGGTGGATACACGGGACTGACCCCGGCCGAGTTCTCGCGCAGGACCAACGAAACAGCCAGGGAGGTTGGATTTGACATATGGGCATTGCATGCTGACCATATCGGTATCAAGAAGGGCACGCCAGAGGATATAAAGGGTACCAAGGAACTGGTGAGCGGCCAGATAGATGCGGGTTTTACTTCTTTTGCTATTGATGCGTCCCACCTGTTCAATTTCCAGGGCGGCGACCTGAGGGAGGAGCTGGCTGATAATATCAATGCTACCACAGAGGTTGGAAGGCATATCGAAGAGAAGATGGCAGGAAGGGGGTACGGCCTTGAGGTTGAGGTCGGCGAGATAGGGCGCGAGGATGAGTCTGGCAGGGTGCTGACCAGTCCAGAGGAGGGAGTCACTTTTATTACGGCGCTGAACGAGAACGGCATCAGGCCCCATGTGCTGGCCATTGCCAACGGCAGTGCCCACGGCAATACTTATGATGCCGAGGGTAACCTTGTCGAGCAGGTGTCTATCGATATCCCACGGACCATGGCTGTGGCCAAGGCTCTGAGAGACCATAACCTGGATGTGAGGATTGCCCAGCACGGTATCACAGGTACGCCCCGCGACCTGATTCACAATTATTTCCCGCACGGGGATGTTGTCAAGGGTAATGTGGCTACGTTTTACCAGAATCTGGTGTGGGATTTGTTCAAGGTGTATGAGCCTGAACTGTACAGTGATATCTGGAACTGGACGCTGGAGACCTACAGGGAGCAGGCTAAGGGTAAGGCTGATAATGAGGTGTTCGGCAAGTTCAGTAAGATGGCTATCAAGCAGTTCTTTGACAGGATATATGGAGTGGGCGAGGATACGAAGCAGGCTATTGATGCGCTGGCGTATGCCGAGACATTGGTGTTCTTGAAGGCGTTCAATGCCGGGGGCACGGCGCAGATTGTCAGGGATGCGATGAGGTAGTGCAGGGTTGTTTTCTGCGGGGCT
>Ga0255452_1032_pt1 | contig 18432 bp, 20 predicted proteins | sample ANMaggQLBNCT01D9_FD_182652 | JGI IMG/M metagenome (GOLD analysis project Ga0255452, IMG submission 182652) | Sediment cell enrichment communities from methane seep in Santa Monica Basin, California, United Staets - ANME aggregate JGI... | ecosystem: Environmental > Aquatic > Marine > Cold seeps >...
GCCTTGAAGCATAAAAGAGAAAGATAAATAAACAGGACATTGGAGGTTAAAAAAAAATCATGTCCCACTGCGGGTTAAAATCCCCCCGTCCGGGTCTGCTCCCGGATGAAGAGAACGGGAAGTGCGGCATCGTGAGGTGTCGTGCGGAGTTCCCTAGTATCGGCAGCCACAGCCCAAAGCGCAAGCGAACCAGAGGTGGCCTTGGTGATTGGCGACACTTCCAGTCACAGTGGAAGCCTGAGCAGAATATAATCGCTGGGGTGGTTATCGTTGGGATGGTTGCGAAAATCCTGCGGATTTTCTAAGCCTCCACTCCTTCGGAGTGTCGGTTGCGAATGCTCTTTTGTGTGACCGAGGGAGACAAATTTAGCGTTTACATCAGCTTCACACCCGAATAGAAAAAAGATGTTGAGGTGGTAAATTTACCACAACAACATAATGAAAATATTGAAAAATATTTTTTTTACATCCTCTCCATCATTTCCAATGCTTCTTCAAGCGGTATTGCAGGAGTTACATGGGGCACGCCAAATTCACAGAATGGATGTGTTACCTTTAAAATTGCTTCCTCGTTTGGGGCATCAAATATTGCCACTGAGATATGCCTACCTATCATGAGATACCTGTTTATCACTTTTACCTCAGATGGATATTTGAATTGTTTCCAAACTTCCAAAACTTTTGACGTATTCTCTGGAGCCCACTCGAACCATAGTATACAAAGCATACTTTCACCTCCAATATTAAACTACAATAATGAGATATAAAAATGTTGGCATCATTCTACTCCAGTATAAGAAAATTAAATTAACTTCGAAAATCCCGTTTATAATTTGATTTATCGCCTTAGCGTCACGATAAGTTAATCATGGAAGGTAATACTTGGACAGTTTCAGTGGATCGTTTTATGTAGATTAGTTTTATCAATTTGTCATAGATAAAATAAAACATCATATATATCCAAAATATAGCCACCTTGTTATTAATTGTAATAGCCGTATTGGATTTTGGTGGAAAACACATTTTCAAGTATAGGAGGATAGAAAACGTGTTACGAAGTTGTTTTTGAAGAAATAATACGGCTAATACAATACTATATTATACACTCAATAATAATAAAGTTTGTGACCATACGAACAAACTAATCCCAGAACCTCTTTGTCCTGACATAATTCCTTTCAGCCTCCAGAATATCCCGGTAGAACCCATCCTCATCCCTGCGCATCTTCCTTATCACCCTGGATGCAGTCTCAGGTCCCAGCCCCCTGCTAGCCAGGGCAATGACTGCAGTCCTGCCGTGGGACAGTACCAGACTGGCGTTCCTGTAGACCCGGCGTGCCCGTTTCAGCTCATCAGAAGTCTTCTCCTTAATCTTAAACACCTTGATCTCCTCCTCCTCCCAGGGCTTCAGGGCAGCAATCATCCTGCTCTCACACAAAGGGCATTCAGGTGTTTCCTGGACACGGGATACCCTGGTTCTTGAGACCCACTTCTTACAGGTTACACAGAACAGGATCACTCTGTCGTTCATTATCCTCTGCTTTAATGCCTCGATAATGGAAGCATCAGCCCTTGCCGGGGACACCAGGTCCCTCCCGCCCACAAAACCGGATATGCCGATGGGACTTGCCTTCCCTGCCGCCAGTAGTATCTCACCCGCAGCAATGCGCCCGATTATATCAACTGTCCTTCCAATGTCCAGCTTATCCTGGAATATCTCCCTCACAGCCTCGCCATACATGGGCGTGCCCTCGTACACATCAAGTAACCTTTGCAGGCTTATCCGCTCATAATCGGCATCCGTATTGATGGCACCGAACTTTTTGGCTACCTGTATCATCTTCCACTTGAAAAAAGTGGTGTGCTTTAAGGACATCTCGATAATAGGTTCCACATGAGCAGGGGCCAGGTCCATTATAAGCCTGACCACATCTGCTGCCCCGATCCTTCTGGGAAGGTCAAGTTTGATCCTGTAAGGGTCTATCTCCATTGCAACACTTGTGCCCAGCCTGGCAGAAAGCAGGGCAGTAAGTACTCCGCCAATAGTATTATTGACCTTATGGCCCCCGCAGATATTGATTATTACAGACCCTTTGGCATCTTCCACTGTAATGGTATCCTGCGTGGGCACTGCAAACCCTTCATTCACCTGTTTGCGCATGATATCCACCACGCTCATAGTTGTAGCCCTGTCAGTGGGGAACTGTTCCATCAGGTCCCTGGCGATCTCATCATCGGTCAGTCCCGCTCCGATCTTACTTCCTATTCCTGCCCTGATACTGCTAACCTCATCAGCCACTCCAAAGGGCACAGGGATCTCCTCGCCCACCCATGAAGGTATCTCACCGCCAGGGTCACGTACCGGCTCCACTTTGATGCGCTGCCTCTCATGCAGTATCTCCATCACCCGCCACATTTCACCCCTGGCAATGAACACCGCACCGGGTTTTATGAAATTGACAATAAATATCTCATCCAGTGCACCCACAGGCCTGCCGCTGACAATATCCAGTACATCATATTTCTTTTCATCAGGTATCATGGAAAGGTTGGCATAATAGTACTGCCAGCTTTTTCGCCGCCGTCCTACACGACCGTCTTCTTCATGCCACACCAGCCGGTTGTCCCCCACCTGCTGAACAACCGCATCTACCTGTTCTTGGGTGATATGATGGTAAGGATATGCCCTTGTCACAATGTCATGTATACGCTTACTGTCCAGTTCCCCGAAGTCCAATACCATACCTGCTATCTGGTTGGCCAGCGTATCGGTCGAACCCTCGTGGATAAGCGTCTCCTCTATCATTCCTGAGTGCGCCCTGTGGATGATGGCCCATGACTCGACCACGTCATCCGGAAAAGTGGTAATAATAGTCCCTTTTGAGGTCTCATGTATGCGGTGTCCTGCCCGGCCCACCCTCTGGATGAGCCTGGACACTTCCCTGGGTGACATGTACTGTACCACGTGGTCCACGTCCCCGATATCTATACCAAGCTCCATCGAACTGGTGCAGATAAGCCCCTTCAGACCGCCGGACTTGAACATATCCTCCATCTCGATCCTGGTTTCCTTGGACAGTGAGCCGTGATGCACACCAATGGACCTTTCCAGCATCCTGAACCTGGAACCCAGGGCTTCGGCAGCTTCCCTGGTATTTACGAAAATGAGGGTGGAAATATGTGATTCCACGATGTCTCCTATCACTCTCAGGTGCGATGCCATTTCAGGTGTACACATCAGGCTGCGTGCACTTGTCCGGTCGGCAGGTGTGACCTGTGGGGTCACTACATTGAACTCCAGGTCCTTGTAGATGGAGACCTCCACTATACCTACCTCCCGGTTCGAACCTGCCAGGAAGCGGGCTACTGTCACGGGACTGCCCACTGTTGCAGACAGCCCTATCCTCTGGAACTCACCTGCCACTTCGACCAGCCGTTCAAGTGCGATGGACAGCTGGGCACCACGCTTGCTGGCTGCCAGTTCGTGTACTTCATCCACTACAACATACTGTACCGATTCCAGGTTCTTACGTAACCGGCTGCCCGTTAGCATGATCTGCAGGGTTTCAGGGGTGGTGATAAGTACATCGGGCGGGTGTTTACTCTGCTTCTGCCGCTGGTATTTGGAAGTATCCCCATGCCGCACCTGGACATCTATATCAAGCTGGGCACCCATTACCTCCAGCCGGGCCAGCATATCCCGGTTCAGTGCCCGAAGCGGCGTTATATACAGCGCCGATATTCCGCTGCGCCCCTCTTCATTCCTGTTGAGGATGTGGTGGAACACAGGAAGTATGGCACTCTCGGTCTTGCCGCTGCCCGTGGGTGCGATGAGCAGCAGGTTATCACCCTTTAGCAGTTTTGGTATAGTGCGTACCTGCGGTTCGGTTGGCCGGGTGAACCCCATTGATGAAAGAACAGCCTGGAGGCGAGGGTGAAGTTTGTTGAAAAGATCTAACATAATTGCGGAAATACCCGTTTCGTTTCTGCATCGACATTAAACTTTCTGCTTACTGATCGATGTTTAATCCCCTTTCATCAGGTCATAAAGTTTTCTGACAAGCAAATCCTCGCTTTTGCCAGAATTAACTTGAGTATACAAACTCATATTTTATATGTTATAGAAAAAAAGGTGGACAGACTTTTTGAGTTATGTTTGTGTGGGAATAGGAAGATAAGTGCTGTCCAATCTATAGTACATACATTATACTATATATATTTTTCTCATTAACATTATTATCATCATCATATCTTCATATCCATATTCTGTCCGTTGAATCGTGAAGTGAAAAACAATCATATATGGTCAGCCCTTAAAGATAAGGCTATGTTACGATTCGGGACGGCGGGCACACCCATAAGTGCCTCAAAAAGGGATACCCTGTTAGGTATAAAACGGGTGCGAGAGATTGGACTGTACTGCATGGAAGTTGAGTTTGTCAGGGGAGTGAGGATGGTAGTGGAGACCGCAAAAAAGGTGGGGCAGGCTGCCATTGAAATGGATGTGGCATTAAGCGTCCATGCACCGTATTACATCAACCTTAATTCCAGGGAAACTGAGAAGGTCGATGCCAGCCGGAAACGTATCCTGGACTCGGTCCGTATAGGTAATATATTCAAAGCCAGAGGTGTAGTGTTCCATCCGGCGTTTTATCATGGTGACTCTTCTGATACGGTTTACGGCATAGTTAAGACACACCTGCTTGAAATGGCTGCCTGGCTCGAAGATGGGGGGATTGACGTACTACTGCGTCCTGAGACTACTGGCAAAGCCTCCCAGTTCGGTACACTGACTGAGCTACTTGAGATGAGTGCTGAACTGGAAGGTGTAATGCCATGCCTGGATTTCTCACATATGCATGCAAGAGAGGGGGCACTGAACTCGTACGAGGAGTTCTGCCAGATACTTGATATGGTGGAGGATTACCTGGGCCGGGAAGGGCTTGATAATATGCATATCCATGTATCGGGTATCGAATACGGACCCAAGGGGGAGAAGAAACACCTTGTGCTGGAGGAGTCGGATATGGACTATCACGGGCTGCTCAGGGCCTGGAAGGAGTATGACATTAAGGGTATAGTGATCTGTGAGAGCCCCAACCTGGAAGGGGATGCGCTACTGCTGCAGAAAGTGTACCGGGAATTGTAGAACATACAGGTAGTAATTGCTCTACCTGACACCTGACAGACTAACCGGAAGCCTGTATCTTCACAAGCGTTGCCTTTATTTCAGCTATTTCTCCTTCCAGCTTCTGATGTTTCTCTTCAATATAAGATGAAAGGCTATATCTTGTGTCCTTCACATCCACCTCTATTCTTGATAAGGTAGATTTGATTTCAGACGTGTCGCCGTGTACTTTTTCCAGAATATCAATACTGGTATCTTGTTTTTCAAGCATTGAATCTTGTTTTTCAAGCATTGAATCCTGTTTTTCAAGCATTGAATCTTGTTTATCAAGCATTGAATCCTGTTTTTCAAGCATTCTATCCTGTTTTTCAAGTATTTTGTCCTGTCCAAGTGCTAATTTATTGAATCCAGAGGTCATTGTATTGTTTAGTGTACTAAAACCATTGTTCGTTACACCAATTAACTCTTTTAACAGGTCGGCAGCAGTGTCGAGACGCTCATCTGTCTCGCCTTCCTTTACAAGTTTGTAAAAGCCTGAAAATTCCCCGGTAGCTTCCCAGTCAGAAGATTCCACATTCTCTACATTGATAAGAGTATTCTTGATATTGATGGTGGCAGTTAGTTGTTCAAGCACCTCTTCATTTCCTTCTGCCACAATCTTTACTCTGCCGTCGGATAGGTTCTCAGCATAACCTGACAGGGCGAGGTTTTTGCCTATTCCAACCACCCGGTCCCTGTATCCTGCTTGCTGCACCTTACCTGATACCATGAGGATTATGCGTTTCATTTGAATGAGGTTTTATTTTAAAGAATAATAAAGATTGGCATGCGGTTAAATTGAGCATTATTTCCGGTAACTTATCCACACGACCCGAAAATGTTGCCTTTTTTAACGTATAGGAAAGTATATACTTTCCAGTAGGCTTAAAAAATGCGAACGAAGTGAGCTTTTTCTTGAGCTTATTGCTCCTTTTCTGCATCGATCTTTGCTATAAGCTCGTTGAGGTCCTTAAGTATTGCATCCAGGTCTATGCCGTGCATCATGACACCTTCGGCCAGACTCTCATATGAAGATGCATGACAACCTATACAACCAAGCCCGTACTGGAAAAAAACACTCAGGGTCTGGGGATATTTTGATACGATATCCTGGATATTCATATCGCCTGTGATAGTATTATTATTATCTGACATTGTTATTTACACCTATTTTATCTGATATTCCTCAATGTTACATAAAATTGATTGAAAAACACCTGATTTTCAGAAAATCTTAAGGATTCTCCTGTTATCTATCCAGATGCCCAAAAATAAAAGCCTTTATATTGCATTCACAATAGGAAGTTAAGTGTATGAATAACACCCATATCAACATTGCAGTCCTGGTATCTGGCAGAGGTTCAAATCTACAGGCCATCATTGATAATATTGAAAATGGTACTATACCCAACGCATCTGTTTCTTTGGTCATCAGTGATATAAAAGATGCCTATGCAATGGAGCGATCGAAAAACCACGGTATCGATGCTATTTTTGTAGACCCGGCCAGTTATCCTGACAAAGCAGGATTCGAAAGTAAGATACTGCACTTCCTTGAAGAATATAATATCGGACTGGTCCTGCTTGCAGGCTACATGCGCGTAGTAGGCCCTACTTTATTAGATCCATTCAAAGGTAGGATGATTAATATCCATCCTGCACTGCTGCCCTCCTTCCCTGGACTGCACGCCCAGCAGCAAGCATTTGACCACGGGGTGAAAGTGAGTGGCTGCACAGTTCATTTCGTTGATGAAGGTGTGGATACAGGCCCGATCATCATACAAAAATGTGTCCCTGTACTTGAGGATGATACACAGGATACCCTTGCGTCCAGGATACTGGAACAGGAACATAAGATATTCCCGGAAGCAGTAAGATTATTTGCCAGGGGAAAGCTAAATATTGAAGGACATAAGGTCAGGATCGTTGAATAAATTTAATCATAACACACATAATACACATCACAATAATCCCAGTCAGGAGAATAACATAACATGTCATATATTTCAGAAGTGGACCCTTTAATTGCAGAAGCTATGAAAAATGAATCCGAGCGGCAGGAATACAAGCTCAACCTGATAGCATCAGAGAATTATACAAGCCGGGCAGTTATGGAAGCCCAGGGCAGTATAATGACAAATAAATATGCAGAAGGCTATTCTGGCAAGCGGTATTACGGCGGATGCGAGTTCGTGGACGTAGCAGAAGACCTGGCAATAGAACGGGCAGCTGACCTGTTCGGTGCCGAGCATGTGAACGTCCAGCCCCATTCGGGTTCAGGTGCCAATATGGCTGTGTATTTTGCAGTACTCAATCCCGGCGATACCATCCTGAGTATGGACCTGTCCCATGGCGGTCACCTGTCCCACGGCAGTCCTGTGAACTTTTGCGGCAAGCTGTATAATATAGTGCCCTATGGTGTGAGCCGGGAGACCATGACAATTGATTACGATGAACTGATGCTAATGGCAAAGGAACACAAACCGAAGATGATAGTGGCAGGTGCCAGCGCATATCCCAGGGAACTGGACTTTACCGCATTTAAGGATATAGCAGATGAGGTGGGTGCCTACCTGCTGGCAGACATTGCACATATTGCAGGCCTGATAGTGGCAGGCGTACACCAGAGTCCCATCCCACATGCTGATTTCGTGACCACGACCACACATAAGACCCTGCGCGGTCCCAGGGGTGGCATGATAATGTGCAAAGAAGAATATGCAAAAGACATTAACAGGAGCGTATTTCCCGGAATCCAGGGCGGCCCGCTCATGCACATAATTGCGGCCAAGGCTGTGGCATTTAAAGAGGCCCAGACCCGGGAGTTCAGGGATTACCAGGCGCAGATAGTGGTCAATGCAAAAAAAATGGCTGCAGACCTGATGAATATGGGGCACAATATTGTCTCCGACGGTACAGATACCCATTTGATGCTGGTTGACCTGACCAAAACCGGTATTACAGGCAAGGAAGCAGAAGCAGCACTTAGCAAGGCAGGTATCATAGCAAATAAGAATACCATACCCTTTGAGACCCGCAGTCCATTTGTAACCAGTGGTATCAGGCTGGGTACGCCTGCAATCACCACCAGGGGAATGAAGGAACCCCAGATACAGATCATTTCAGAGAACATCGATAACGTGTTGAAACATATAGATGATGAGAACACACTCATTACAGTAAAGCAGAATATGAAGAAGTTGTGCGGGCAATTCCCTATCTATCCTATCTATACATGAGGTATATGGTGGTATGTGGTAAGAATGAAATCCGGTAATAAGCTAATAGACGGACGTGCCCTGGCAAAGAAAATAGAACAGGAGGTTGCTAAAGGGGTAGCAGAAATAAAAAGCTCAAAAGGCATCACTCCAGGCCTGGCCACCATACTGGTGGGGGACGATGAGGGCTCCAAAATGTATGTGAGGTTAAAGCATAAGGCATGTGAACGGGCCAGTGTCCATGCAGAGGACCATACCCTGCCCGCCGATGCCGGCCAGGAAGAATTGACAGCACTGATACACTCCCTGAATAATAGGGACGATATCCATGCCATACTGGTCCAGCTCCCACTGCCGCCACACCTGGATGCACAGGCAGCCATGGAAGCCATTGCACCCGGGAAAGATGCAGATGGTTTCAATCCGGTGAACATGGGAAAGTTGCTTATAGGCAACGAAGGCCTGGTCCCCTGTACCCCCAAAGGTATCATCCGTGCCATGGAAGAATACGGGGTTGAAGTGGAAGGCAAGAATGCGGTCATTGTCGGGCACAGTAATGTTGTAGGAAAACCTATGGCAGCTATGCTATTAAACCGCAATGCCACGGTATCGGTCTGCCACGTCTATACCGATGACCTGAAAAGGTACACTACGCAGGCAGATATCTTGATATCTGCCACCGGGGTACCCCATCTTATCAAGGCTGATATGGTGAAAAAGGGGGCAGTAGTGTTTGATGTGGGTATAAGCCAGAAGGACGGCAAAGTAGTGGGAGATGTGGATTTCGAGGCTGTGCTGCCAGAGGTATCACTGATCACTCCGGTCCCTGGTGGTGTAGGTCCCATGACAATTTCTATCCTGCTGCAGCATACATTGGAATCCGCGCACAGGTTATCAGGATGATCGGATAGAATAACCGGAAAATAGTATAATAATCAAGGTAGTTGTATGGTAGTTGACACGACTATTGCAGGTATTACAGTGGGAGATGCACATCCGGTGCGCATCATGGGCGCAATAAACCTGAGTCGTGAATCATTTTACAAAGGGTCAGTGACCGAACCAGGGAATGTAGTTCCGGCAGCAGAGCAGATGGTGGCAGAAGGTGCCGACTTCATTGATGTGGGTGCGCGCTCCACCTGGCCCCTGGCTGATAAGATCACAAAAGAAGAAGAACGCAAACGGCTTATCCCGGCACTGGAACAGCTCACTGGTAACGTGGACGTGCCCATTTCAGTGGATACCCAGTGCGCTGATTTGGCCAGCGATGCACTTGAGATGGGAGCACGTATTATTAATGATGTGAGCGGCCTGACCGCTGACCCTGGTATGGCAGAGGTTGTCCATGAATACGGCTGTCCTGTTGTGGTCATGGCATCAGATAGGGTGCCCGGTGACGTGATAGGTATGGATGCTGTGATGCAATCACTGGATAGGATAATTAAAAAAGCTGAAGATACCGGTATAGCACCTGAGCAGATCATCATCGACCCGGCTATCGGGAAATGGGTGCCGGAAAAAGTACCGATATATGATTTCGAGACAATTGACCAGCTGGAACGCCTGAAGGTATTTGGCAAACCTGTGCTGGCAGCTATCTCAAGAAAATCATTAATAGGCGAGGTGCTGGATAAGCCGCCCGCTGACAGACTAATGGGTTCCATTGCAGCTACTGCTATTGCTGTCTATAAAGGTGCACATATTATCAGGACCCATGATGTGGCAGGTACTGTTGATGCCATCCGGGTGGCAGAAGCTATAAAGGGACGCAATATCACAGCCGGAAAACCAGATCACTCTATTGAAGCAATGGATAATCACTCTGTTGAAGCAATGGATAATTACTCTATTGAAGTACTGGATATTACCAGTGCAAAGGATGCACCAGGATATTTTAACAGGATAGGTGCCACAGGTACAGGCGGCAGGGTGATGAAGGATAAGACCGTGCACCGGGTGCTTAAAATTAACAATGTCACTACTACGGAAGCCCTGATAATCAAACAGGAAGCCCTCTCCCGTGGGTGCGATGCCGCCCTGCCAAGGGATGCCGTATCACATGAAACAGATTGCGTTGACCTTATTTTGATGGGCACTGAACTTCAGTTAAAACGCTTAGCTGCAAAATTGGAATGCCAGGCCAGGGACCTGCCTGTGATAGCCGGATTGGTCCGAACCGCCCTGCAGCGGTTCAATGACACTATTTATAGGTACGGATAAATGGGGTAAATAATATGATAATCACACGACCTAAACCCATTAAAGAAATACTCAGTATGGTAGAGATGTTCCCTGATCTAAGTATATGCGTGGTTGGCTGTGGTATATGCGCCCGCAAGATACGCACAGGGGGTGAGGCGCAGGTCAGCATGATGACAGCACAATTGCAGCGCAGCGGCCTGGATGTACTGGACGGTAAAATGGTAAGACATGCTTGCAGCACCGAGTCCTGGGACAGTCTGGTCGAGGAATATCCGGCATTGGATAAGGCCGATATGCTGCTGGTAATGAGTTGCGGTGCAGGTGTATCACTGCTGGGCCGTATCTCTGGCAAACCCGTATTGCCCGGCCTGGATACTACATCCCTTGGAAGTGCACTAAAGGATGAGATTTCAGAGGATTTTTGCGTCATGTGCGGGGAATGTGATGTTGGGCTCTATGCAGGATTGTGTCCAAAATCAGGCTGCCCGAAATCCCAGGTGAACGGACCCTGCGGCGGTTCTATTGATGGAGACTGCGAGGTAGGGGAGCGTGAATGTATCTGGGCGAAGATATACGAGATATTGGAAAGCAGGGGTATGCTGCAGTTAATGGATGGCATAAGACCGCCCGTGAACCATGACAGGAGGCTGTAAGATGGGATTTGCTGATGTACTGGGATCAGGGAAATTCGTAGTTACTGCCGAGGTAAGTCCGCCCAGGGGTATTGACATTTCAGGTGCCCTGGCCGGGGCCAGACTACTACAGGGACTGGTGGATGCCGTGAATGTCACAGATAACCAGCGATCAATGATGCGCATGTCACCAATAGTGCTCTGCCACAAACTTGGGGAGATGGGTTTTGAGACCATCATGCACATGACGTGCCGGGACCGTAACAGGCTAGCACTCCAGTCTGACCTGCTGGCGGCCCATGCGCTTGGGATACACAATATACTGGCTATGTCAGGTGATTACCCGACCATGGGTGACATGCCTTCAACAAAACCTGTGTTTGACCTGGATTCTGTGCAGTTGTTACAACTTATTGAAAAAATGAACAATGGGTCAGATTTCCAGGATAAGCCCCTTGACAGTCCCACTTCCCTATGCACCGGTGCAGTGGCAAATCCGGGTGCCAGGCCGCTTGGGCCGCAATTATTCAAGCTTAACAAGAAGGTATTGGCCAAAGCCAGGTTCATCCAGACCCAGGCAGTATTCGATGCGGCGGTGTTCAATGAGTTTGCAGATGCTGCCAGACATACAGGAATACCGGTAATTGCCGGTATCATACCTTTACGGTCCGCACAAAATGCCAGGTTCATGAATGAGAAGATACCAGGTGTAAATATACCCGATGAAGCAATCAGCAGAATGGAAGCAGCGGCAGATCCTGCATTAGAAGGAATTAGAATTGCGGCAAAGACCATAGCTGATATCAGGACCAACTGCCAGGGTATACATATCATGCCGATCGGCGGACATGGGAATACCAGACGGCTGCTTGAAATGTGCGGCCTGGATTGAATTTCTATTTTTAAAAGAATGTAATTGAGACGAATAATAAGTGAGACTTATGGAAAACGGGAAAACACAAGTAGAACAGGCAAAAAATGGCGTTATTACCAGACAGATGAAAGATGTGGCGTCTTATGAAGGTATCGACCCTGAAGTGATCCGTGCCAGGGTGGCAGAGGGGAGTCTGGTCATAATGACCCGGGGCCCGGTTTCAGTGGCAATAGGCAAGGGTGCCACCACCAAGGTCAATGTGAACATCGGCACTTCCAGTGCAATGATCGACCCGAAAGAAGAACTTGAAAAGGCCATGGTGGCAGAGAAATACAAAGCTGATACCCTGACCGACCTGTCAATGGGCGGTGACATCCCCGCAATCAGGCGTTCCATCTACCGGCATACCACCCTACCTGTAACCACAGTACCCATTTACCAGTCAGTGGCCCAACAGGGTATCTACTCCATGACCGAAGACCACTTGCTGGATAATATCCAACAGCAGGTCGATGAAGGCGTCAGCTCTGTGGTCCTGCACTGTATAGAGCGTGACTGCATTGAGAAATTAAAAGGCCATCCCCGCATCATGGGCATGGTATCGAAGGGCGGCTCTTTTACCAGTATCTACATGCTTACTAATGAATGCGGCAACCCTTTCATAGATAATTTTGATCATATCCTGGAAACCCTGAAGGAGAATGATGTGATACTATCCCTGGGCAATACCATGCGCAGCGGCTGCATCCACGATGCACCCGATTCCCCTCAGCACCAGGAGATGCTGACAAACATGAGACTGGCCAGGCAGGCAAACCAGGCCGGAGTCCAGGTAATTGTGGAAGGTATGGGTGGGCATGTGCGTGCATCAGAGGTGGCCGGATACGTCAGGTACCACAAAGATGCCGGGGATTTCCCGTTGTTCGTGGCCGGACCGCTGCCTACCGATGTAGCTGTAGGCTATGACCACATCGCAGGGGCAGTGGGTGCATCCATGGCTGCGGGTGCGGGTGCGGATTACCTGTGCTATATCACACCCTCGGAACACCTGAGGCTGCCCACGGTGGATGATGTGAAGGAAGGGTTGGTGGCATTTCGCATTGCCGCACATATTGGTGATTCCATCAAGTACGATGCCAGACTACAGGACAGGGAACTGGCAAAACATAGGGCGGTCATGGACTGGGACGGACAGATGCAGTATGCCATCGAGCCTGAAAAGGCATCAGGCATGTGTCCTGAAAAAGGACCGTGTACCATGTGCGGGGATTTCTGCGCCCTTACAATTATGCATGATTTTCTTGATGGGAATAATAGGATTAATAGTAACTGAGATGGATGGTCATGCCAGATAAACTTGAATTATTTGGGATAAAGACGCCGCTGATAGAGCCGGGCGATGATATGGGGGGCGTACTCATAAGCTCTATCAGGGAAAGCGGTATGACCATCATGGACGACGATATTGTGGTGCTGGCCGAATCGGCTGTGGCCACTGCCGAAGGCAGGCTGTTTGACCTGAATGATGTTGAGGTGGGGAAAAAAGCCAGTGAACTGGGGTTAAAGTATGCTGTTGATCCCAGGGAAATGGAGTTGATACTTGGGGAGTGCGATGAGATAATCGGGGGTGTGCCTGGTGCAGTACTCACCATTACCAAAGGTAACCTGTCGCCCAATGCCGGAATAGATGGTTCAAACGCACCGCCTGACTGTGTGGTGCTGCTGCCGGAGGACCCGGCATCAAGTGCTGATCGTATCAGGAAACAGCTTGAGGAAGCCTTTGGCTGCCGCCTTGGTGTTGTTGTGGGTGACAGCCGTACGCAGCCTATGCGGCTCGGGTGTGTGGGGATAGCACTGGGTTGTTCGGGCCTGCGTCCTGTGGAGGATGCACGGGGGTCAAAGGACCTGTTCGGGAAGGAGCTTACTATTACCAGTAAGGCCACGGCTGACAACCTGGTATCTGCGGCGCAGCTTATCATGGGTGAGGCTGGTGAGGGAATTCCAGCAGTGGTTGTGAGGGGACTGGATGGTATTGCAGATGAGAATTGCGAGATACCAATATTTTCAAAGGATGAGTGTATGTATTACAGCAACATTTCACATTAATAATTTTTATATAGTATCTATCTTATAGATTATGTACTACGAAAATTTCATCGCCTCAATGCAGGACATAACATACCATCACCCCGGCGCAGGAAATAACATATAATGACACAAGAAACAAAATTCCAGGTAGGCGTCATCGGGGCAGGCACATGCACCCCGGAAGAAGCACAAGCCGCATACATAGTCGGCCAGGAGATCGCCAGGCGGGGTGCGGTACTGGTATGCGGTGGCCTGGGCGGCGTCATGGAGGCTGCATGCCAGGGTTCAAAGGATGCCGGCGGGACAACAGTGGGGATAGTGCCCACCTCCCGCAAAGAGGATGCCAACCCTTACGTGGACATAGCAATAGTAACAAACATGGGCCATGCCAGGAATGCCATCGTAGTCAGCTCATCAGACATCCTGATAGCAGTGGCAGGGGAATACGGTACCCTGTGCGAGATCGCCCTGGGCCTGAAAATGGGAAAAACCATTGTGTCACTTGAGGGCGGATGGGATATTGAAGGAGTAGTGACTGCAAAGAGCCCAGGGCTTGCCGTGGATACAGCCTTTAAGATTCTTCTTCAATAACGGCATATACCCACTCGTTTAGCGGGTAGCAGGTTTCAGGGGCACAATCCAGGGTACAACCAGTACATGGACTGAACTTACCCTTAGCAAGAAGTTTTGTATGTTTTTCACCGGGACCGGAAAATGTAAGGGGATACAACCTGAAAGTATTCCTGCCCTTGGCCAGTTCAGGCTCTCTGCGTATCAGGTGTTTTTTCATCAGTTTATTAACAAGCCTTGAACACTTCTTGCTATCTATTCCAAGGCTTTTCCTGACATCGCTTTGCAGGATGCCTTCCCTGTTGGATTTAATCAGTTCGATCATTTCTTCTTCTGACATAAAAGTACAGCACACCACCTTTTAACATTCAACATTGACCCAGAACCCTAATTCTCAATCGGATTGATGATAATAATATTGTTACCCCGCAATACCACAGACCCCAGGGAAGTAGATCTTTCACCGTTAACGATCTCAACCGTACTTGTTAAGTGCATATTTAGATATTCATCGGCGCTTTCTAAAGTGCCTTCCAGGATGTGCTTGCCCCCTTTCACTTCAACCTGGATTTTCTGACCTGTTAGAGATTGTACTTTTTTAGTTGGAAACAAAATCAAATCCTCGTTTTATTTTGTAAGCTCCTTATTTGTGAGTTTCATACTTCAATTTTTGCATTTACATAATAGGCATTTACATGATAGTGCACTTACATAGTGGGGCACTTACCTTATAGAATGTCAATACCCAAGTGCACCGCACTGCGCCGGGCCGTAAACTGTATGGAGGGCAGTAATTCCTCACCGTGTTCCTTCACATGTATTTTATAATCCTCAATTGCTTTTTCAATATCCTGGGAGACAGTTACTTTTTTTCCTGAATATTTGTCCGTACCGCGTTCCAGCCATTTCAAGTGTGTACGTACCCAGTTATCAGGAACTGTTATATTCCGGTTCACCAGCTCCATAGTTATCTCTTCAAAACCTGCTCCTTCCAGCCATCTGGATATCTCATCAAATTTGTGTAAATACAACATCCCCAGCTTCTCAAGAATCTCAAGCAGCATCAAATGTGAGGACTGGGCCTTATTGGTGGGTTTTTGCGACCAGACCATTGATGCAAACCTGCCGTTCTCTTTCAATATGCGATTTACCTCTCTAAGTAATCCGGGAACTTCGCCTGGCTGGATGTAGTTCACGGCATGGTATGAGAAGATAATGTCAAAGGAATTGCCCTTGAAGGGCTGATGGCTGTATTTTGTGACGACAGGGGCCACATTGTTTGTTGATGTACTGCGTATGCCCTGGGCCTGCCCGGTATCCGGAACAGCAACAGCTACGGCTGTTTCCACACTTTTTGCAACCTGGCTTGCCGTAATATAATCCGGGCCAATGTTTAGCACTTGCATATCAGGACCCAGACCAGTGCGTGTTACAAATGCATCCCGGTCATATACTGCATATGGCATCTATTGAAGTTAATAGCAAACAATATGTTTTAATCTTGCGTTCTGGTGATTTTTCAAATTAATCGTGAGAATTATTTAGAAAACTTTAAGGTGGATTGATAGGAAGTCACATTCCTACAAAACCCTTTTTGTACTGGTCAGTACAAGGATTAAACGTAATGTGGAAGACACGCGTAGGCCACATAAACTGTCAATTACATTGGAGGATTGGAATAAATGCACAAAGAGGAACTAATCCAGCTTCACACTCTAATGACGCAGATGAAAAAGTACTTTGAAGAAAATGGATCGGACAATGGTTTTAATATTTATGATAACTTGGGTATAAGTCCGGTTCATGTTCATAGGAGTAAGGCTGAGCATAAACATGCCATTTTTGTTTTAGGTGGCGAAATTGCAAGTGTGATATCAGATGACGAATTTTCAGGTACTGGAAGGACGTCTGCACGAATGAACCAGCTTGCAGAAAAAGCGGAAAATGAGATAAACCAATAAAGTATACAATAAAGTAAACAACCAACTAATAAATATTTATTACGATTTTATAGATTATATTTATTTAATATTCGTATACTATTACCACATTGCAGGGACAACACTTCAGCGATATTACTGGAAAAAGGTTCTACTTTATAATTGTCCTGTTTTTTCCTTTTTTTCATCAATCATCCTTGAATTGTTCGAAAATTATTCCCCTCGATCATCCAGGAATGATTCGAAAATTATTTCCTTCAATACAACCCATATAGAGTTTTTACTTTATAATTTGGATTTGATGCTTGATGCATGATAAAAAATTGGAAACGACCGCCCTGGTCCTGACAGCCGAGATATATAACAGGAACAAGGATTTGAAAGCAGACGACCTCCCCTCTGAACTCAGGAAACACTACTGGGACATAAAAGAAAAAACAGTACTAAGGCCTATGAATGTCACTGCCATGGACCTGGAAGAACTTCTTGATATTCATGACCCCAAGGAGATTGCGAATTCCTTGCCATTTATGGAATATGAGGAGTTCGGGCAGAAAATAAGACCTACCGTTTTTGACATCGGTGTCAAATGGCTGGCCAAACATGAGCATGGAGTGGAATATATCGAGAACAATCCGGTGCTTGCACAATTTTATGAAAATTATGATTCCCTTGATGTAAGTTATGAAGCAGCAATTGGACAAAATGAGCCAAAAGAGGTCAGCCGGCAGTGGGTTGATTCACTTATAGCGCAGATCAGCACTGAAAAGGAAGCTGGAGACCTGCTTAAACTTGTACATATAACTGTGCCTGAGGAGATCGAGCAGACCCTTGATAAGCTGGTACTTAACCAGGACCAGAAGGATGAAGTGGAAAAGATGGTCAAGGCCATACAGTTCAAGGACTACCTGAAAAGGATTGGCCTTGTAGAGGTGGGTAAACTGTTATTTGTGGGCCCACCAGGCACTGGCAAGACCTCAACTGCCAGGGCCATGTCAGCCAAATTGAAACTGCCATTTTTAGAGGTCAGGCTATCCATGATCACTGACCAGTACCTGGGCGAAACTGCCAAGAATATTGACCGGGTGTTCGATCTGGCAAAAAGGATGAGTCCGTGTATCCTGTTTATTGATGAGTTCGATTTCATGGCCAAGACCCGCTCATCTGACGAAAACGCAGCCCTGAAACGAGCCGTGAACTCCTTACTGAAGGCCATTGACGAGATCAGCCTGGTAAAGCATGATGTCCTGCTAATCGGTGCCACTAACCACCCACAGCTCCTGGACAGTGCCGCATGGAGAAGGTTTGATGATATTTTAGATTTCCCCTTGCCAGATAAGGAGATGCGCCATGAGATCCTGAAGATCATCTTGAGTGAGATAGAGGGCCAGTTCGATACTGAGGAGATCGCGGCAATAACAGAAGGTTATTCAGGTTCTGACCTGAGATTGGTAATTAGGGAAAGCGTCCTGAACGCCCTGATGACCGATCGTATGGCATTGAATCAGGACGACTTGATCCGGGCAGTAGGCGAGTTCAACAAGAGGACTTCATTGAAATACATAGCTGAAGAAGAATTATGAAAGTCATACTGCTGGGCACAGGGGATGCTATCGGGACACCCAAGATCGGATGTCATTGCCCCACCTGCCAGGATGCACTTGATGGCGGTCCCAGCCAGAGACTCAGGTTCTCGGTATTAGTTGAGGGACCTTTGGGGTTGGTGCTGGTAGATACCAGC
>Ga0255452_1033_pt1 | contig 18035 bp, 18 predicted proteins | sample ANMaggQLBNCT01D9_FD_182652 | JGI IMG/M metagenome (GOLD analysis project Ga0255452, IMG submission 182652) | Sediment cell enrichment communities from methane seep in Santa Monica Basin, California, United Staets - ANME aggregate JGI... | ecosystem: Environmental > Aquatic > Marine > Cold seeps >...
TTCAATTCTATGATATTTTGTCAATCGGCAGATTCATCTTCCTTTTTTGCCACATCCCGAAAGCAAGAAGCAAAATACCGGCAACAATAATTACAGGCAGGCTCATAAACACAAGCAGCCCCATACCCCATCCGGCTTCAGGGATATACTCAAGCATTATTATATTTGATAAGAACAGCACCACTGCCAGAGCCAGCAACCATGAACCTAAAGCCAGGGATTTATTTTTTATCTTTCGCATGAACACTATCAGTAATACAAGCATGGCGGCAATCGCAAACAATGGAAGATAGCCAACTAATGAAGCAAGGGTATCCTGAATACCCGGCTCACCGTGCTCAAAAGCGTACAACCTGCTATCAGAAGCACTCATGTACAATCTGCCGTTGGACAGCACGGGTTGGGATACATCACTTCCGAATGTCCTGCCTCCCTTCCATAACTGTTCACCCGTATTCCCATCCATAACAAGCAGGTTTTCATTCCCATTTATCCCCACATAGACCAGGCCACCGTAGACTGAAAGTGGTCCTGGAGTGCCATGACTTCTCCAGACTAATGAACCGTCATACGCATCCAGGGCTACCACATCGGATCCGGCAGATGCAAATACTTTCCCGTCAGCAACAGCATAGACATGCGGCCATGAAACATCTGCGCTCCATATCGGTCTGCCTGTGCCAAGGGTTCGTGCAACAATTTTATCTTCAAGTCCGAAATACACCAGGTCATTGTCAATGAAAGGGGTTTTTCCATATAAGCTGGAAACGCCATTTATGGAATAGTTCCAGATCTCCTCACCGTTTGATGCATTGAGAGCAAATACCCGGGTAAAAATCTTTGTGTCTGGTGTGGCTACATTTGGACTTTCCGTCTCGGGTTCAATAGGAATATCTTCTCCATTGTATTCTATGTACTCTACAGTAAGTTCATTTGGATCTTCCATTCCCGGTTCAATAGCAACAGGCATGATATTTTCCCTGTATTCTACCTGTTCAATTAGTACGACAATACCCTTACTTGCAGCCGGAATGGTTGAATCATAACTGATCCTGTATTCTTTATCCAGAGGTTCTTGCTCGGGACTGAATGAATAAATCCACTTCAGTGCACCGGTTTTGGCATCTATGGCAAGAACCTTTCCGGCATTGTATAAAGTAGTGTAAATAGTGTTGTTATACACTATGGGACGCAGCACTTCGGGTGCTGAGATATATTCACCCTGGTATGGCTTGAGGTTGAACTTCCATTCTAATGCATTGTCCCCGAAGGCATAGATATTCTCATAATCCGATGCAAACAGCAGACCTTCAGCATATACTAAATGATCATGGAGTTCCCATGACCCACCCGTTTCATGGCTCCAGACGAGCTCGCCATTTCGTGCATCTATGGCATTGATCGTTTGCTTTCCCCCTGGTGTGTCCGGGTCCACTTGAGATGATTTATAAAATATTACTTCGCCTGATTGCGATACCACAGGCAGGGGTGTGTTTCTGTATCCCCCTATGGAAGATGACCAGATATTCTTTAATGGAGGACGCACATTCTCACTATACAGATACTTACTTCCAGGGATGATTTCCAACCTGAGATCATAGAATTCAAAGTCATCATAATCTGAGCAATCAGCATTGCATCCGGATGAAATGGTAATGTTATTTTCGCCGGAATATAGCAGTTTTGTGCTGAGATAGATGGTCACACTTCTGGTTAGATTGTCCTGCTCTTTGGCTAATATATAATCATTCAGCTTTCCCACTTTATTTCCGTTCACATACACCTGGTCATAGAACAGTCCGATACCGGCAGAATCGGTGGGAACAACACTTCTTGTGGTAAGTGTTATACTGGCGGTGTCACCATCGATCCTGTTCAGAACAAATGTTTTCGTGTAAACCGTACCTTCCGCATCGTGTGGCATCAATTCAGGTTTCACACCATCGCCCAGGTGATGGTGGTCTGCATCTAACACATATACGGCTGTGGACTCTGGGTTTAATTGTCCTGGGACCTCATTATCAGGTAGGGCACTGCCAGTCATTGTAAAAACGGTAAATAATATAAGCAGTATCAATACTCCAGATGACATGGTCTGTGCCGTAAACCTGAGAGTTTCATTTGCTAATCCCATAATTTGCCACCTGTCTTTTAATTTTAAATCAATGCATTCTTTTTTCATCTACCAGCACCTCATAAATAATTCCTAATGGATTGTCATACGAGAAACCTGCCCAATACCTCATTGAACTCATCAGGTTCAGCCATGTTTGTCAGATGCCGGGCACCAGGCAGTTCAACATACTCAAAAATCGGATTTCCCGAGACAATCACTCCCTTTCTTCTGTATCAAATATCCGACGCATTTAATAAGTACCCTGTCAATGAAAAGACCCGTAAATCCCATAACTAGCATAATTGCATACATCATATCAACAATATGCAGATCAATAAACCATGAAAACTGGGACCCTATTCCCCCAATAGTAATTCCAAATATCATTTCGCCAATAAATTGATAGGACAGGCACATCAGGAATCCTAATCTGACCGCTAAAAGCGTGAGGCCATAACCGGATATGAGAGCAACTACAATTATGGGTACAATGATCGATTGTACGAGGACAGCAAGTTGTGTAAGACCAAACAACAAAATCAAAATAGGTGTTATACTTGTAGTTCCGATTCCGAGTGCAAATAACAGGAACCAGAAGAATGGATCAAGTGCCCATTTTGCCTTATTTGACCTCTGGATGACCAATCCCAATGGCAAACCTGCCAGTAATGTTATCAACAGCCCCAGCAGGGAGAATGCAAGTGTTATTGCGAGGTCATCAGCCAAAGACAGTGAAAGGGCAGAGGCAGCAACATCAGAGAACGGGGGGAGGATGTAGGGCTGGTGGAATACTCTTGCCAGTACTTCCCATAACAGAAATAACACTGCAAAGGGAATAGTATGGTAAATCCATTTGGTAATTCTGTTTTCTTGCTCCAATTTATTATCTCTTATCATTTTAACATCTCTTCTCAATTGTAACTAAAATACCCTCATGTCGTTTTTGCTTCTTTTTGCAGTGATTCATAGCCGGCTTTCCTGTCTTTATCTTACTTTCGAATTTTTTACAATCAAAGGTCCGATATCACTATCCCGTTATAACATGATTTCCCGGCTTACCTGCATTGATAATCCCGTAAACCACCCCGACAATCACGCTTATGGCTACTAATGTCAAGGGGAATAAACTGAAACCGAAACCTTCTCCTATGCTTTTATATTCAAAAATTGTGAAAATACTATTCGTGGGTCCAAGTGTAAAAGATTCCACTCCTAATATATTCAGAATTATTGGCGACATAGTCATTAGAAATCCCAACGCAAAAATACAGAGCATGAATACTTTGCAAAATCCTGAGCCAAATCCGGTTGTAGACATATCCATGGGTTTATCAGTTTCTTTGCCATAAATTATCAGTTCGTTTTTTCGATCTTCCAGCATTACATGTTTCGGATATCTCAGTACGTTACGTGTCACCCACATATCGCCCACTGCTCCGGAACCATTTATTACAAACGGTATGAGCATCCAGTGCGCAATCGATGGGAAAGCAGCCATGATCCCGATTCCAACCAGGGAGATCACAACCAAAGGCGCAATAGCGATCACTATGAACTGGTTGCGTGTAAAAATAGTTTTTGTGGTGGCATATAGATAAGGGAGAATGAAATATGCAATACCGGCACCATAACTCGGCTTGCCTCCGTATTTTGACATAAATGCGCCATGGATGAGTTCGTGCAATACCATTGTACCAACGAAGAGAGCTACTGAAATAAGAATTGTGCCGCTTGTAAAGTTAAAGCCAACGTTCCCGGTAAATAGTGTATACAGTGACATGAAAAAAAATCCAAACGCAAAAAAAGCTAATAGCCCCATGCCATTTAGTGTATATACAACTTCTTTTGTCATTTCCAATTTTCCAAGTTCTTTACCTCCATTAAGGCTTAATTGTTGTTGTTCACTCATGTTGATTCTCCTTTACAATATTATTATCAGGCTATTCTGCTATGACAAACCTTAATCATTAAACATGCTAACTAAGTACTTAATCTTTTCTATTGATAGTCAGGTTTATGTATTATCAAATGAGATTTTGGTTAATTTAATAACTATAGAGGCTGTCTAACAATTATGTTACCAAGAATAAATATGCACACAGATAAAGAATATAAAAATCATAATGAGTATTCCCTTTTTAAATATGTGTATCCATTTCAAAAGTAATGGTAAAATCCATTTATCTATGCTGACCAAAGTTCGTCCCATTCGTTCGTTCATTCGTGATGAAAATCAGCTCCAGTAGTTCACGAATGAGTACGAATGTCACAGATCGCACGAATGGTCTGCAGACGTGGATGCCCGGTCACCATTTAATTTGAAGAGGATACGAATATATGTATCCACTTCAAATTCAAGGGTGATTTAAAAATTATTAGACAGGATCGACATGATCGACAGGAAATATTGCAACGTCAATATCCTGTAAATCCTGTAAATCCTGTCAAAATACCATGCTTTTTGAAGTGGATACGAATATATTATGTATTCAACAATCAATGTAAAATGGGAAATAAAAGCCGCCTGCAAAAGTTGTTAAACTGTAAAAAAACGTGAGAAAAAACTAATAGAGGAAAAGAATGGCAGCAATGCTGCCATCTATCCCCTGATAACCGTATTCTGGTGTGCTGTCATGATATCATTAACATTCATCAAAAGTATCCCGCCGGATTCGGTGTAAGGAATATTTTCTTTTGGATAATCCACACATGCACCCAGTATGCCATTTCCTGTTTCTGCATTAAACGTGGTACTACAGGAATCACAGACCAAAACCCCATCATCCAATGTGAATCCTATCGAGCCACATGGAGGACAGACATTTGACCGTATAACGATCTCATCCCCGAGCACGAACGCCATCACAGCGATCTCACCAAGTTCAGTGTTGGTGTTCACCTTGAAGTGAACATTGATATTATCATTAACAACAGTAGCAGGGATCGATACAACATCCCCATTTACATCTGCGGTTATCCACGTAGCTTCTACCGGACCAGCCGATGCCGTACTGGAATCTCCTCCAATACATCCAAGCCCGAATGATGCAACAAGCAGCAACACCATTGCTATTCCAATTGATCTTACATTTTTTAAATTCATATTAATCCTTCCTTTTATTCAATGATCTTTCCATCAAGTAAATTAATAACCCTATCAGACTGTGCACCAAGTTCACTATTATGAGTAACCATCACAACAGTCATCTCACCTGCCAGAGACTTCAAAAGAGAGAGTATCATCTCCCCGGTCTTGCCATCCAGTGCACCAGTCGGCTCATCTGCAAGCAGTATTTTTGGCTTCATAACCAATGCACGCGCGATCGCGACACGCTGCTGCTCACCTCCGCTAAGTTCATTGGGCTTATGCCCGATCCTGTGAGACAATCCCACACGCTCCATTGCTTTCGTCACACTGTCCTGCTCCCCATCACCTGCAAACACAAGTGGAAGAGCAACATTCTCGTAAGCCGTAAGCGATGGGATCAGATGGAACTGCTGGAACACGAAACCCGCAGTCCTGCGCCTGGAATTCACCAGTTCTTTCTGGGATTTCTTAGTGATATCAACACCATCCAGCAGAATACTCCCGCTACTTGGGTGGTCAAGCATTCCTATCAGGTTCATGAGCGTTGTCTTCCCTGAACCCGAAGGTCCCATGATCGACACAAACTCACCACCCATTATCAAATGGTTGATCCCGTGCAGGACTTCAACCTCACTTGACCCAATCCAGTAAGATTTTGAAACATTTTTCAGCTCAATATCAACTGTATTATTTCCATTATCAGACACTTCGAAGCACCTCAGCAGGGTCAATACTAACTGCACGCTTTGCCGGTATCACGGATGCCACCATTCCAACAGCAATTGAAACTCCTGCTGCCGCAGGCAGCAGTATCCATATCGGCGATGGAGTGACTGAAAGCAACAAGGGAGCTGCAACAAACGAAACAAGTGTTCCCAGCACAAACCCAACACTTCCTCCGATCGCACCGATTATCGCACCTTCAAAAAGCAGCATGGACACGATCTGTATATCACTTGCTCCAACAGCCCGCATAATACCGATCTCTTTCAATTTTTCGTTGACTGATGCAAGCATTGTAGATGCAACCGTAAGAGCACTGACAAGCAGAGTAATAATAGAAACTGCCATTGCTGATGATTGGGTACGTTTGATCAATGCCATCTCACTTAGCACGATCTGACTCATAGCCCGTGCCTCCACGTTCAAAAGAGCAGCTTCGATCTGGCGACTCATCTCCTCAACAGGACAGTCATTACAAAGTGCACGCACCTCAATACTGCTTATTTTCCCTTCATTGTCGAACAGGTATTGTGCAGTTTTTAGTGATGTAATAATGTATCCATCTTCTGAACCTCCGGTTGTTTCGATCACGGCAACCACATCGCCATCAACCGAATTGTTCCCATTTGTAAGCGTTATTGTAGAACCGACAACAAGCCCCAGTGGTTTTGCAATATCAGAACCAAGCATAACTTCCGTTCTTTCACCATCTTCGGCAGAGATCCATCTGCCATCCAACTTCCACCATGCTTTTATTTTCGGTTCTTTTTTCGGGTCAACACCCATTAAAATAACAGGTGAGGGAGATGAAATCCCGATATTCGCGATACCGTACAATCGCGGTGACACAACTGCAAGATTTGCACTATTTTCAATAGTATAGATGTTTGGTAATTTTGATTCATCAATGTAATTCTCACCAGTCGAAATTGACCCGACCGTTGTAGATCCCTCAATAAGTGGGATCGAATTTGTTTGCGGTCTTATTATGATATTAGCACCGAATTTACTAGACTCATCATAAAGGCTATCAGTTGCCGCAGTGAATGTAGTTATTACTGCAACGATCGCAGAAGCGGCAATGACGACACCCAGCACGCCAACCAGGAGTTTTGTTCTTCTACGAAATATATCTTTCAAAACAATTGAGTGTAATCGCACGACTATACACCTGGTGTAAAGTTATATTAACTTTACGCTTGGTGTAAACTAATCAAATGCAATTAATTGTATTATACACGCAAGATTTATATCAGTTTACATCAATTGTAAAGTGTGGTTAAGGTAGATCGAATAAACATCTCAAATGAAGGATTGACTAAATTCTTCAGTCCCATTGAAGCACAGATAATGGGAGTACTGTGGGAAAACAATGAGATGATGACGGCAGAGATTACAAAAATGACTGGTATCCCTTTGTCCAGCGTAGCCGGTACTCTGGATCGACTTGTTAAAGCCGACTTTGCGCAGCGGAGGGTGGAGAATCAGGGGAAGCGTGTCCGATATGTATACTCAGCAACCACAACTGCTGACAATGCTGCAAATGCGATCACAACTCGCATACTTGACAGTCTTGTTGACACTTTTGGTGCGGTTGCGATTGAAAATTTCTCCAAATATAAAAATGACAAGTGATCATTGTCACGTAGAAAAATATGACATCCATAGCAGATGAGATCATATGTTACGCTGAATGCGTTAACAATTCTGACCTTTTACCGTTGATAACGTTATTGGTAGTTGCATCTTTATTGCTTTTCGCATTTTATCTAAAAACCAAAACCCCGATCCAACGGGTCAGTTCATTTGCAGGTGCGCAAACTTCAATGCTTGGCGCAATAGCCGCAACTTTTTCGACAATGGAATGCGGCCGCATGTTGACAATTGAGGTTTATCTTGCATACGTGTTAATCTCAACTGGAATCATGTTGTTTTTGCAGGGATCATATTACAGGATACTTATCAGACACCACAATGCAAAACCAATTTCAGATATCGTTGATTGGGCAGATGATTTTGTAAATGCGCTTTCTGAAGATTCACAGGTGTATTATTTTGATTTAGCGATACCAAAAGCGTTCGCATCAGGCAAAGCGATATTTATATCGATCGGCATGCTTGAGATATTCGACGAACAGGAACTAAAAGCCGTACTCGCACATGAAGCATGGCATCTGCGCCACAACAACAAGACCCCGATCTTGCGCCAACTCTCACTGATGACTTTCACAAAATTCCGACCTGGACAAGAACTTGAACTGATGGCAGACAGGTTTGCTGAGGAGATCGTTGGCAAGGGGGCACTTGAGTCAGCACGGGCAAAACTCGTTTAGAACGGTTAAGTACAGGCATTGTCCTGTGGGCTTAAGACTATATAGAGGCTGTCCGAAAATTATCCAGACACCAATAAATCCGCCTATTAAAACCAATTGTTTTGTATCACTTACACCGGAACAATATGATACCGCCTGTCCTGCAAGATCTCAAAATTGCTTCAAAAACTGCACTTCTGATAGTGAAACACACAATTTGCGCCATTATATTCATCATAGCGTAGCGGAGGCACAGCCAAGACACAATGCTTTTTGCGAAGAGCAGTAAATCTTGAACCCGACTATTAAAATTTTGAGGGGTTGTTGTATTCAATTCTATCTATTTTGAATTTTGCATAACTCAAATCACCGGATTCAAGATTCCAAACAGCCTCTAAGTAGAAAGGTACTTTCATGCCATCAACAGTTCTGTAGTCACCATAATAACCTGTGTAGTTCTCCAGGGTATTATCTTTGTATCTTTTTGTTTTGAATTGAGTGATCTGTCCTTCTTCATTAAAATAGAATACACCTTCAATAGTCAGGTTTTTATCAGTAAAAATCACTTTTGCAGAATTGTTATCTATTGGTTCCCATTGTAAATTCTCTGAGGGTAATAGTGCCGTAGGAAACAAAGGGGCTTCAGCTAACCATCTAAGGAGTTCACCTTGATCGGTTTCTCTTCCCTTTGCATCAACAATTTTTATGAGAGATAATAATTTAACTTTAAGATTTCCCGTACCATCAATATAGACATCCTTTGCAGAAAATAGCAGAACTTTACCTGACCAGACAAAACCTGGCTTTTGCACTGTAAAATATTCTTCTCCTTCAATAGATACCCAATTTTTACTTGCTTTAAAATCTCCACCATGCTGTAATCTGGCATAACTCACATATGGCTGATTTTCCTCTAATGCATACTTGAAATACCTCTGGACTGGTATAGGGAGGTCTTTGATCTGATTTGAAGTGTAAACTTTATCCGAAATGTTTTCCGAAGTTGTAAAAAGTTTTTCAATATCTTTGTCTAATTCTGATTTCATCATTCTATCCCCCATTATCAGAGTTGTGATTAAGACAAAGGGGGGTATCCACTTAACTCCCGAAACTTCATACTTCACGATCTGGGGGGATGTTGTTCTATCGGCTTATAAAACAAGCCGTATCAACAGACCCTAATCCATACAAATCTATGGTTGGTGGGGGAAATTGTTAATAGAACGGGAGTTAAGTGGATACCCCCTAAGACAAATACAACAACCCCTATGATTACACATATTATTCTAAATAACTGACCTCGGTTTATTTATTTTTTATTAAAACCGGAACCCGAGCAGATTCCAGTAGTTCAGGAACCAGATGAATGCCAGCGATGCTAATGTCACTAAAGTGTAATGCACACGCCCGGCAACGCCCCAGTAGCTGTTCTTCCACGCCAGCACGGTGAAGCCCATTGCCCCGATCGTCAGGACAACAGCCAGTAGTGGCAGCACCAGCACAAAAGGCAAGAGCGGTGGAACGCCATACATCAGGCTTAGGGGGTCGCTCAATACAATCACCATGCCGATCAGGAACAGCACGTATAGCGCACTCATTCCCCCAGCTACCCAGCGTGCCTGGCGGGAGCGGAGTACACCAGCTTTTTTCTTGCTCTTCAGGCGGTTGCGCAATGCATTGACTGGCCAAGCAAGCACTGACAGGAAAAGGACCATAGAGACACCCAGCAAGATGTAGTGGAACATGGGTGCTTCATACCACGCCAGCTTTACGAATGCTATGACCGGCCATCCACTTACGAACATGTGGGTTATGCGTCCCTGGCTGTCTTCACGGAAGACCAAGGTTTGCTGACCGCCCACTTCATGGAAGACCATCGGCTCCACCTCTACCCACTGTTTAGAGAGAAAAATGAGGCCATCCTCAGTTGCACTGACATCAATCTTCATCATGATACCTATTAGCTTTTCATACGTGGTGTATACGCTTCTGATTCCATAACTGCCTGTGAGCTGTCCGGCACGCTGCTGGAAGTCCGCAGGGGTTTGCAGCGAAGAGGAATCGGGTATCGGGTAGTAGCGGTCGAGAAACGCCTGCTTCAGTTCGACCCTAGCCCCGCCAAAGCGATTCTCTGGCTCCGTGTCTATACTGTTGAAGGAAACAAACAGCCCAACTTTTTCTTCAGGCAACAACACGAGTAAGGAGTGGAAATAGATCATATCTCCTCCGTGCTCGATAATCTTCTGGTCATTAAGACTCCCTTCGTAAAATCCGTAGCACATCCCATTAATCCGGGGATCGTAGGTAAACTGCTGGCGGTGCATCTCCTGGGCTGTGGCTTCTTGCAGTATGCGCACATCATCATAACGCCCATCTTCGAGGTGTGCAATCATGAATTTAGCCATATCCGTGGAAGTTGCGCTCATTGAACCTGCCGGATAAATTGTGACATACTCGAACTCCTCTGACTTATACGCGCCGTTTTCATAGGTGTAGCCCACGGCCATATCGGGTGCTAATTCTGGTGGCAGCGGCTGGCGAAAAGTACTGTGTGTAATGTCAAGAGGTTTGTAAATATTTTCCTCGATGTAATCATCAAAGGGCATGCCGGAAACCTCTTCTACAATGTAACCGGCAAGAGCTGTACCGTGGTTGGAATATGCAGTAATTTCGCCAGCCGGGCGCACCCGGGCAGGCATGTTTTTCGCCAGATGCTCTCCTAGAGGTTCAATGTCTTCCGCCGTGCGTGCGAATATCCCCCCCCTATCTTCGAATCCTGGTGTGTGAGTCATCAGGTGCGCGAGCGTAATGGGTTCAGGGTAGGTATCCGGAATCTTGAAATAGGTGAGGTATGTGTTTACGTCGGTATTGAGATCAAGCTTGCCCTGCTCGGCAAGTTGCATCACAGCAGTCCATGTGAACAGTTTGCTGACCGAACCGATACGGAAGAGCGTCTCATTGGCAATCACTGGTTTTCTGCTCTCCGAGTCCGCATACCCATAACCCTTTGCAAAGAAAAGTTCCCCGTCTTTAACAACTGAAATAGTTGCCCCGGGAATATGATAAGCCTCCATCTGTGCAGCCATTACGCCATCTATAAAGGCTTCCAGTTCCTGCGGATCGGTTGGTCCCTGCTGGTGAGAACCCAGGGATGCATTACTGTTTGATTCGGTCGGTATATCTTGAGCTATGGCGGATGGTGCTGCCAGCAGCAAAACTATAATAGCCAGAAATATCGGATACATCAGCTTTGTGGAAGTAAACGTTTGTCTTTTCATAGTTCTCACCCTGGTTCTTCGCATCCTGTGTCTGTTTCCTGCCCGAGCCAGATCGATCCATGCTCGATCGTGATCCTGTACTCCGGGCTGGCGAATCGGTGCTGTGCGGCATTGTTGCGTTCTTTATCTCGATGTAGCAGTCCTCTACTGACGAGATACCCGAACGGGCGTTCATCAGGTCGTGATTTGCTTCGGTTTGAACTCTTGCTGTTCATGTACTTTACTCCCATTTCGTTCAGACTGGTCGATTTATCGATCTATCATTTCATTCCAACGCTGTGACCTAAGCCTTAGCAGAACCCCTCATGGTGCTGAATATCACTCCAATAACCATGAACGTCACAACTAGGTATATCAAACCACCGACCCATGGAAGGCTGGTCAGGATGAACAGTACCAGCACCCCCAGCACCATATCCATCCAGGGTTTGGATTCCTTACCAAGCCGTGAAAATATAAGCCTGCCCATCCACAGCCCGAAATATAACCTGGCAGCATACAGGGCAAATAATGTTACAAATAACAATATCAATCCAATCGGAATACCAATCACAGTTACCATAAACACCACCGATCCAACAAACCCGATAACAACCAGCGCAAATCCCATAGCCAGGTTCAATATTGGATTTTCTGGTATATTCCTGGCTACTGCTTCAACATGGTCAGGTAGCAGGACAAGGACCAGCAGTGCAATTATTAACAGGTAGACAAATCGTATGAGCCATCCAATGAAGATTGAAATTGTTTCCGGTATGTTAAAAATACCAGTAGGTTCCTGCCTGGTAAAACTCACTTCCTGAATTACCGTACTTGGAGGAATAGTCACTTTCCTCGGGCTCGTGTACTCAATAGTGCCATTAATACGAGCTGTGGAGAGAACATTGATATTACCCACCTCCAATTCCACATTGCCACCAACCGGGCCAGCAAGTACCACATCACCAGCTCTTCCTTCAATATTTCCGGCAACTTCACCCCAGATATCCATCCGGCCGGAACCAAAGACCATATCTCCACCGATATATGCCTCCTCAGATACTTCTACGGTGGTCGCACCGACAAATACATCGTCACCCACGTTTCCCTCTATTACTACTTCAATAGCGCCAATCCTGATATCATCTCCCACAATACCGCTTATAGTCACTTTACCTCCACAGGCCATGACATCGCCTGTGACGTTACCCGATATCCGGACAGATTCTCCGAAGGCCATAACATCACCCAGCACCGTTCCCCTGATATCTACATTATCCCCATAGATCAACAGGTCGTCATCAATTACAGTATCTGCACTGACAATTTCTTTATCCTTATAATCCAGAACAGCACTGGCCGAACTGCTGACTAAAAGTAATATTGTAAGGACTACTAATAACGAAAAGCAACGAATATTCATAATGAAACCCCATATAAAATTTTAAACTAATAGCACATATAGTTAACTGTCAGTTTGGAATATCGAACCGACAGTTGCTTTTATGAAAGAGAACATTCGGGTCGTGGATTATTGCCCTTGCCAGTCTCAGCTTTCTCTTCATTCCCTTGGAGAAAGTTCCTACTTTATCACCCTTTCTTTCTAAAAGTCCTGCAAAGTCAAGCAGATTTTTAATCTTCTCTTCCCTGCTCTGTTAGGACCCAGATATCCGAATATCTCGCCTTCATGAACCTGTAAATTTAGTCCATTGACTACGGTTTTTCCATTGAATGTTTATGTTAGGTCCTGTACTTCGATCATCTTATAACGTCTTGCTAAATTAATTTCAAGTTAAAATTTTCACATATTATTGATATTTCACCCTCTTCACACTTGAGCCGGCACCTGCAAGAATAAGAGATAAGGCACCTAATATCGAGGTCTGTCCCTGTGACAGGTATCCGGCTATAAAACCCAATGCACCGGCAGCAAATATGCCGGTTCCAATTATTAATAGCAATTGTGCCCTGTTAGCTCTATTTAGCAGCTTGAACCCGATTTCCATCAATCGCACTCCCTTTTTGGCATTTCCCCTTTATTCTTTTTATTGACCAGCAATCTTCAATAATCGTTCCGGTCTATGGACGTACACAAAAAAGTCTTTGGCCGATAATAATGCGATGTTCTCCTTTATATTGATCACTTTACCTTCATATTCCCTTTTATCGACTGCCCAAAGGACTTTAACCCGGTCTCCAATCTGTATTTTATTTCCTTTCTTATCTTGCATATAACTCACCAACAAAACATTCATAGGTAACTTTCTTTAAATCTGTGCAGGTTTATACCCAATAAGTAGAATATAGCTATTACTACTTATATTTTTCTATAAATCGACAGGTTGGATGATTTATTGTTTTATTTTATACGCACCCCACATCCACCAGGATTGAAGTTTTCCTGCACTCCGGTAGTGGGAGTCCTGATAGTACGGCCCAATTGATAACTCATTTTGTACTCACGGACCACTGGATTAAGCTGATGAGTTCCGGGCACTGCTCCCCATGCATCCGCGAGGCACCACAAAAGCGCCTGCCAGCCTCCACACCACAAGGGGCGGGTGTAGTAGATCGAGATATAAACGCGGTTCAACGCTGATTTTTGTTGTATCGACGGTTTATTAAATTAAATAACTTTAATATTATACTCTGGTTTGCAATACATTTATATATTTTTATTGATGTTATAATTCATAATATATTATTTACTATAATTAACAACATAATTTTAAATTTCATAATTTTTTTCGTTTAGCCTTTCACACTGACGTCTCGCGATTTTTGCCGCACGTTTTTTTTCATCGTAAAAGCTATATTTGCTTCTCTTTTTAAAATCGCACCCAAAACATCTCCAAATATGACCACTCCAAAAACTATGTGATTCATCCAACTCAGTTTCACAATTTGGACATCTAGGTGGTGTTTTTACTTCAATTCTTGATGAATTATAACTCCATGGATATTCTTTAGGAGCCTGTACTCTCCAAATTACTCCCGCATATTCTAGGTTTCCATGTGTTATCCATCCAAGTGTAGCAGAAGGTATTCCGATTGCATAAGAACTGTCCAATTCTTTCAAATGTTTAACTCTTTTAAAGACATAAATTAATATTATCCAAAATAAAATTATTAATATAGAAATTATCCAGATAAATTTTGGAATAAGATTAAACCATTCCATCCAATTTCCTGTAGTAATTTTCGAAGCTATTCCCAAGATAATTGAAGTTAATAGTGCGAGTATTAAAGGACTAATAAAATTATCCAGTAGATATCTAATCATTTTCAAGATATCAATTGCGTAATGTTCGCCCACTTAATTAAATCTTCTAAAAATGTCTATGTGAAACTATTATTTACCCCGCTCAGCGAAAAACCGAATTCCGGGGGAGCGTCTATACGAACCTTCCCCCGGATTCCCCACGATGATACCCAGCGGCAGGGCCAGCAGATTGGCAATTGGTCTGGGTACGGGAAATTCTCCAAATCATATGTTGGTGTTCATTTCGTAAAGATTATGAGTGAAATGCAACAATCCTGTTCATATTGATAGTAAAAAATTGTGCAACTGCAATTATGACTAAAATTCTCCTCATTTTTATATTAACAACACTTGCAGTAAGTGGATGTATTGAAGAAAAAGAAATCGCTCCCACACCGGCAGTGCCTGAAATATCCCAGCCCGAATTATTTGAGAATGGATACTTTGCCCGAGTAAAAACTGTCCCAATTATTTAAACCTCCATTTTGTCCATTATAATTTCATGATTGCCTTTGAAGTATTTGGGTTTTAACAAATTTATACAGTTAATACTAAATAATATCACTGAATTCTTTTTACTGGTGGTTTTATGACTTATTGTCCGAAATGCGGCAAGCAAAATGAAGAGGATGCTATATACTGTAACAGTTGTGGTGCTTCTTTAAGTGGAACACAAGAGGATTCAGATGAAAAGTGGGCACAGGAATGTGCCGGAGGTCCACGTTATGCCCCATATGTTTGGGGATTGATACTCATTTTTGTTGGCCTGGCCATACTAATTGAGGGCGGATTAAAGAACATACGTGGGATGCCGGCATGGATCTACCAGTTTGATATCGGGTGGGTTTTTGCTCTGATCATTGGCCTTATCATTATAATTGCAGGTATCAGAACCATATTCAAAAAGGAATAAGCTCAATATACTTTACAGGATTCATTGCAATTTTGGCAGACCTGGGAATGGCGCCAATCTGATAGTTGAATCCTTGTATCCAGCCAAAGATATGATATCAAGACTGCTGATAAACCATAGATCATATTACCAGTCAAATGTAGTATGCCAAGAATTACCAAAAAGAAGCTGATTACAAGAAATATATTGGAAATCAGGTGAAAATATGCTATTCTTGCGGGAATTATAATTTCTACGTAATTAAGAACAATTAAAAGCATTCCAAGAATGACTAAAACATATAGATGGATCTGTTGTATCTCTATGGGAAATACAATATAACCGCTCATTAGCAGAATTGATATGGCAGAACCCAATGCCAGACCATAGCAGCCCGGGCATAGAATTGTATTTTTTATTTTGATAACATGATTGTTGAATTCTTCACAATCCGGATGGTGCCCTATAATTTTTATTTGAGATTGTTGACCATCACCTCCTTTAGGGTAAATCCGGTCTGGTTTAACAGCAGCATAGATGCCGAATATACAGCTTATGATAAATGCACCTCCCACCACCAGTTTGTCGGACATGTGGACAATGTTTTGATCCGAATAGCTAAAAACCGATGCCACTATCAATAATGCTGCTCCTATTGTTGAAAAGATAAGGTAATATATCACACGCTTTTTCTGGTTCAAATCAAACCCTTCAAACTCTTTAGAACGCCTTTTCCTGCCATATGGCGGTTCACCCTTCTTTTAATCTTATTTTTTGAAAAGATGCCAGCAATGTTCCGTGGTATTGATCCATAATAATCCCTATAGCAGTGGAAAAGTTCTTCCTGTATCTGACGGGGCGTAAGGGTTTCGGTAGGCATAACGGCATGGGCCATATCGTAATGTGAGTAATTTGTATCTTCAATCCATCCAAACCGCTGCGCGTTTTCATAGATTTGTGTACCTGGGAATGGTGTGAGAATGGTATATAATGCAAGATCCGAACCCAGATCAAATGAGAACTGCCGCAGCTGCTCAATCGATATAGCAGTATCTCCTCTGGAACCCAGAATAAACATGGCATGGGAGAAAATATCATTGTCATTGAGGATTTTAACCGCCTTGTAAGCATCATTAACCTGTAGATTCTTTTTGAGATCTTTCAGGACCGCAGTTGAATTGTTTTCAACTCCCATAAGTATCCAGTTATTGCCCACATCTCGCAGCTTTGCAACCATGTCAGGGTTCTGGGTGATCTCATCTGTCCGTGCCTGGAAGAACCAGCTTATATCATCAGTGAATGGTCGCTGCCGCAATTCCTTCCATAATTCTTCTGCATTTTTATCATACCTGAAATTGTCGTCGGTAAGCCATAGGAATTCACCATCAAACCTTTCATTGAAATATTCCATCTCATCGGCTATCCGCCTAGCTGATTTTGTTCTCCATACACCATTCCAGTGTTTCCACTGGGTGCAGAATGAGCATTTATGGGGACAACCACGGGAACCTTCCAGGATCATATACCTGGTGTTTTTCCCTGCCATCATGGTGAAATGATATTTTTCAATATTCTTTTCAACAAGATGGTACGCAGGATAAGGGAGTGTGTCAAGGTTTTGAATTAACGGTCGTGGAGGATTATGAATGATCTCCTTGTTATGCTTGAATGATATACCTTTTATTTCTCCAATGTTTTTACCGGTCTCCAATGCCCTGATCAGATCAACAAATGTGACCTCACCCTCGCCCCTTATGATATAATCTATCTCAGGGAAATCATTAAGGGATTCTTCAGCAGCAGCCGAAAAGTGTTGGCCGCCAACAACGGTAAATATATCATTGCTCACTTTTTTCGCTATTTCTGCCACCCTTGCACATAAGTACGCATTACAGGTAAATCCTGATGTTGCAACAATTGAAGGAGAAAAGTATTCGATATATTTTTCAATGTCTTTGAAGTCCTTTTTTTCTGCCTGACAGTCAAGGATTTCAATTTCCACATATGGAAGTTGTTCTTCAATGTATGCTGCCAGAATAAGCAATCCGGCAGGTGGTGGAAGATATTCTCCCATTAGAAACCAGTAGTCTTTTGGAGGCTCAACAAACAATATTTTTGAGATTATTCTTTCACCTCCCGTTCTTATTTTTCAGTTTTGCGAGTTTACTATCCGCGAAGAACATTCTCACAAAACACCCCTGAAATAATGGCCGGTCGTGGATTCACCGCTGCTGTGACCGGCGCTTCTATTATCGATAGCGTCCTAGTAGAGTTCTGTTAACTTCCCTGCCATAAGTACGATCACAACCAATACAATAATAGTGATGATCGCACTGATTTTACTATTTGCCAGTAATCGAATCCCATTATTTTTTTTACAACTTT
>Ga0255452_1034_pt1 | contig 17800 bp, 18 predicted proteins | sample ANMaggQLBNCT01D9_FD_182652 | JGI IMG/M metagenome (GOLD analysis project Ga0255452, IMG submission 182652) | Sediment cell enrichment communities from methane seep in Santa Monica Basin, California, United Staets - ANME aggregate JGI... | ecosystem: Environmental > Aquatic > Marine > Cold seeps >...
TGTAATGAAAAATATATTTTTGGCTTTACGCTTTGCCTTCATAAATTGGAAATTCACTTCAAAATGGATAACATTACTAATTTTATCAATCAGTATTGGTATTATTAGTTTTTTTTGGATCTTATTTGTTGCACAGGTTTTAATAAATAATAACTTTATTTTTCCCTTAATTTACTCAGCATATGGTTTCATTCCAGCTACTGCAATTGTATTGACATTGATTGGTTTTGTAGCAATGTGTATCATTGTTTTGAAATTTCTGATTTGGGATTTTGGTAAAATACTCTCTGATCAAAGCAAACTTATAAAGCTTTATGTCCTTTCAGATGATAGGCCCTCAACAGCCCTTGAAGCTATTGAGATTATTCCTAATTTTAAATCAGATTTGGTCAAGATACAATATGTTAGCGCACTTTTTAAGTGGATACCTATTGGGAAAGATCCACAAGTCCTCATTGAGGAAGCAAAACAATATGATAATATTATCTCTGATAAACTCTGCCAGCTTGCTGAAATTTGGGAAGATTCAATGCGGAAAAGTAAGTAAAAACATAAATTCCATTTCCTATTTTGTAACTTTTGATATCCGTTTCAAATCAGCTACTTGTGCCTGAATGAAAACATGGGAATTATGCAATCTAAAGTCGATCTCACTTTCCGCAGGTATCGAAAAATTTTAAATAATTTTTCCTGATAGTGGTTTTAGATATTTCTGAAATATTATATTTATATTGTAAATGCATAGAAGACCTGTTTTGAATATACGATTTACCAAATTTGGCAGAAAATAGACATGCATCTTTCCGAACCATTTGTCCAAAAATTTCGAAAAACACAATCAACCGAGATTATTCAATGTTAATGAAAAAGATTTATTTTCAAAATATACCTGCGGAAAGTGAGGTCGATATAAATCCTGAGCATCAACAGATGCCACGGACAGAGCGAAGCGACGTCCTGGGTCGTGACTTATAATAAAAGTTAGTATTTGCCGTGCTATGCAATCACTATAAGTGATATGACATCTATAATGGTTATAGGTAATTGACAATGTCTGCTACAACAATAGCTGTATCTTCGGAAACAAAAGAAATATTACGTCAATTTGGGGAAAAGGGTGAGAGCTATAACAATATAATCAGGAAGCTCATTAAAGAAGCCGGCTGGAAAAAATTGGACAACCGATGGAACAAAATACTTGAAAATGATGAGTTCATTTCGCTGGACGAACTGTAATGTATTCTGTAATCGTTTCCCGTACTTTCCAAAAGCAATTCCACTCCCTGCAAAAACAAATACAAAAAAGGATTAGAGATGCGCTAAAAGAGTTGGAAATAAACCCAAATCAACCAAGATCGGGTGCAGATATAAAGCCACTGACAAGCACCAAACCACAAAAGCACAGGCTAAGAGTTGGAGATCACCGCATCATTTACATGATCGAAGGAAACACAGTGTATGTAATCGAAGTTTTCAGGCGGAGCAGGGGATATTGAGTGATGGACGTGTGTGTTATAGAAACCCCCCATAGAAAACGCATCATCAGGTCGTACCCAGGTCAGGGGTCCGTAACTACCCCTCTAGAACCCTGCCTACATACCTGACAGCAACACACACCTCATCGCACACCCCGCACCCATCACACTGCTCCGACACCCTGATGCGCCCATCCTCAAAACCAATAGCATGTTTCGGGCAGGCCTTCTCGCATATCCTACACCCCGTACACTTCACCGCCCTTGTCAACTGCCTGGCCGCAGCTTCAAAAAGTTCTTCAGTCGTCCCCCTGTCCCCCGCAGTGACCTGGAAGGTACCATCCGTGTACAGTTTCACACTCCCCCCACCAGTCAGGACCACCAGCACACCCAGTTCCTCCGAATAACGAACCTCACCCAGCATTCTCATTATATCCACAACATCCGCAGGCCTGACCCCCCTGGCAGTGCCCTCGATACTGTACCCCCCGGCCTTGCAGGGTGATATGCCCGAGACCACCCTTATCCGGAAAACCTCAGACCCTGCATCCTTTGGGACAATATCAATACCCAACTGCCGGGCCAGCAATCGCATCTTAGGAGGATGCTCCCGCCAGCGCCAGAACCCGTGGTCGATATACCCGCCCGGGAGCCCCAGGCGCTGGGCCCAGTCCCGCAGGTATGTATCCCATCTCTGGTACAGGTCAGGGTGCAGCTCAAGCATACGCCGGAATTCCGCACCCAGGGCCGCCGGGCACAGCCAGCAGCCCACCCGCTCAAACCCCATGTCATACAGTGGATTATATTCCAGGCCCCGCCAGTGTATGTACAGCCACACATCCATAGCACGCCAATCGCGGATGGGGTACACATTCACCTGTCCCGGCACCAGGGGATTTTCCTCAGTGGCAGGGATGCGGGCACGGCTGAATGATTCGTACTTACGCTTGCCATCAATAGTCAGGTAATTTCCCTTTTCCGGAATCTCCCCTGCAGGGGCCAGCTTGCAGACCTTGCAGCACCACCTGTAATCCTTGGCAGGGGGCCCGAAATCTGGCAAGTGCTGCCAGAACACGTCCCCTGCATCCAGTTCATCCAGGTCAATGTCATTATCATGGCAAAACTGCCGCGCATATTCCACAGTCTCAGGGAATTCCAGGCCAGTGTTGATGAAATAGGCCTTAGGGCTGTGTTTCAATGCGCTTTTGGTCAGGTCCAGCACCACCAGGCTGTCCTTGCCGCCGCTGAATGACACATACACGGGTCTGCCTCGGTATTCCTGCTGGTTGGCCATGCCCTTTATAGTGTTCATGGCATTCTTGCCCAGGTGTTTGATAGCAGGCGCGTTGGCCCTGACCACCTTGTCCATTGTGGGAACCACATCCCTCAACCGGGCCTGGCTTTTCCCTATCTTCCTGACCCTTACCGCAGGTGTGGCGGTTTGCCCCATCGCCTTGGCATCCAGCAGTGCAAAACCCACACCCGTCATATTCCCCTTCCTGACAATGATATCATCACCCTGCCTGACATCATCCGAACACCACTGTATCATATCAGAACTAACAGTCTTGCCGCTGAGATGGCCGGGAACATCTGACAGCTCAACAGTCCTATGCCTGGTATATTGTGCCATGAGGGCAGCCCCGTCCATTGAAAGGTCGAACTGCCAATCCAGGGTTTTCAGGTCAAAGCGTAGTATCCCAAACACCAGAGCGTCCACTATTACCTGGTCGGTCTTATCCTCACCACCAATTTTATTGAGCAGGATAATGCGCTCACCCAGCGGGTCAATACCGTAGCTGGTAGTCAGGATATCATGCAGGATACTGCGCTCGTAAGGTGAGCCAAACCGCACATCTCCGGGCGGTCCAAGTTCAATTCGCTGACCCGTCGAGTTGCAGAGTGCACACTCGATACTGATAAGCGGGAGATTGCAGCCCGGACACCAGTGAATAGATGCACCTTTTCCGGGTTTGAATTGTCTTTTATTGCGTTGTTCGGTCATTTGGCATAGTAGTTATTGCAGGTATATATTCTTAAGACTCTCTTTAACATCGTGTGGGTAACTTCATTGTTCTGGAACATATCACGGAACATGGAATCTCACGACCTGGCTTAATGGACAGGATTTATAGGATGGAATGGTAACCATTATCCTGTCGATCCTGTAAATCCTGTCAATATTTTCGATTTTTCCGATGATCCAGGCAAACTATTACCCACACAATGTTGGAGATATCCATTTTTAAATATTTTTACCTGAGGATTGGAATAAACACACAATGGACCCGGCGGGATTCGAACCCGCGGCCTTCACGTTGCGAACGTGACGATCTACCCCTGATCTACGAGCCCAAAAAAGAAATAATCGGGACATTTTCCTGCCCCGAAATCCAGTAATAGTCAAAAACAAAACAATTCAAACTATCTTTGCGGACTTCGCGCTCTTTGCGGTGACTAAAATCATACACCGCAAAGGACGTGAAAGAGCAAAGTGTTCAGGATTTATGTTCCTGACTATAAATCAGTAACTGGCTATCAATTGATATTACAGGCGCCCCAGTTCGATCACTGAAACACTTTCAACTTCATCGACTGCTGCAAAAGCCTCTTCCACCTTATCGGTACCACCCTCGATATCACCTACGACGACAACGGCAATAACGGCTTTCAGGCCAAAGGCTATGGGCTCCTCGGAAAAACCGTGGAGTTTTACACCCTCAGGTATGACCGCTTCCAGTCTCCCTTTCAGGGCATCAAGGTCGGTTTCCACGCCACCCGGCATAATCTTTATCTTAGCTGCTACTTCACCCATACTATTTACCTCAGGGTCCCTGGAACTGGCATCCCGGACACGTATACGGGTTACTCTGGTGCCTACACATTGCACATCTTCCAATTTCCCTGCCACATGATGGGCACGGGAAACGCACATACCCTTTCTCGATAAGTTTTACTCCGCATGAAATACAGTATTCTGCTTTCTGGGTCATCCTTGTTAATTCTCCTATTAGATTTCGATATAGTATGATTATACTGACTTAAAACTTGCTCTTGCCATATATCAATGTGCCCCAGGGAACACCGCCATTCAACGCTTCGATAACTCTATCAAAGTACCTGCCGTTTAACACCATACAATCCATCCCGTGTGTCATAAGAAAAGCGCTCAGCCCCTTATCCACACAGGTCTCCTCACTGCCAGCCAGGTCTCCGGCATATATCTGCTGCACCAGTTTACCATCCAGGTAAATACCGTCCACATCTGTGGCTTTTACCAGCATGCTGCCAGTTCTTTGTGCAACCCAGGCAGAAATGGTATCTGATGTCACATCCCATGAGTGTTCCAGGCCGCTGTCGTCCTTATGCAATATTGTGTATGGCAGCAAAATATTTACGCAGGGTTCGTGTATCTCCAGGTCATTAGTAAGTGGCACGCCTGAGATGTCAGACAGGTAATAGGCATACTGTTCCATAGCCAGTATTGCCATCCAGTGTGCCGCATCCCCTGAAATACCTGATATCTCCTGGAAACCCCTTACATTGTCTGCAAATACGGCCCCACCTGGAATGATAAGGACAGATTGTAAGTCCTGACAGGCTATGTCATTGACCTTCCTGATAAGTGGGGAGGCACAATCCATCAAGCTGCCGCCCAGTTTTATTACTACCCTGGAGTTATCTGTCATTATACTGTTCATTGGCGGGCTAACACATATATACTGTTGATATTCGCGCAGTACATCATAATAAAATATCAGAACATGATAAAACGCTTCATATCAAGAACCCGGTTTCGCTCTTGGTCTTGATATCAACCAATATGAAATTCTTCATATTACTGCGCCTGATATCAGCAATATCCTTCAACTTGACACCTTCCACAAAGGAAACTTCATCGATCTGCTCATGGAACTCATCAAAATCCAGCTTGACCTTTAAGCCTCTCAATCTAAGTGTAATAGGCAAAGGAGATAATACTTCATTGATCGCAGGCACCTGGTCCTCGATCTCTTTTTTCACTCTTGGCGGCATAACGGAAAGCAGGTCCTTACCAATCTCTTCTCGTTCCTTATCAAATATCTTGCCAACAACATCGACCACCTGGTCCATGGCAAACATCTCTTCCCCTTTTCGCAGCCTGTGGGCAATACGTCCCAGGTTACCCACATAAACATCCGCATCTGGTATGTCTGCAATATCTATCTCTGGAGCCCCTGTGACCACTATGGGGATATCGATACCTTCGAACAACTTTGGCTTGCTCTCTGTGATGCAGTGTTTGAAATTACCAAAAACATACACTGCCACGTCATGCTCATTGATCAGTTCGCGCTCATGTGCAGATATCTGGCACGTCCTTGCGCCCACACCCCTGCCCAGCCCCACCATATTGGTCTTTGCACCTTTACGGCGCAAAAACTCGGCAATGTCACAGTCCGGGTGCGGCAGGTGATGGTATGCAAGGGTCGGTGCCACAACAGCGATCTCGGTGCCGGATAGAGGTGCACGGGTCAACTCGCCCAGCAATTTCTTTGTCAGATCTTCAACAAGCCCGGTATCCTTGATCGGAACCAGCATTATGATGACAACTTCAGTCTGCATTATATTCTTCTGGAGAATATAACCTCCCAGGTCCTCTACCAGTTCTTCGATCAGGTTATGTTTATGGACCCCGCCTTCGTACATCATTGGTTCAAGCATTGAGCCCTACCTCTTTTAGCAATTGATCGCGCATACTTACTGCCCTGTCCTTCCAATCCTGTTTAATAGGATCCTCGGAAGCCACGAAAAGAATATATTCATCTGTCAGTTGATGGTACCTGACCCTGAAACCCTCGGGGATGATCCTTAACATTGCATCAACGATCCTGTCATTGATCTCCTGTACTTTTTCATCGATCACCATGTCTCCAAGCAGATCAACCTCAGTCATATAATCCGGAGTTTCCACAACGATCAATGTTCTTTCCTCATGCAAGATATTGCCCCTGCCGTAGCGTTCCCACAATTTTGTAAGCAGTTGAGGGATATAAGCTTCCTTGTTAAGGCTGATTAACACTTCAGCTTTACCGTATCCGCCAATCTCCAGGTCAGCGAAATCACTAATTTTAACCGACGCTAATCCTTTCTTGCGCAGACCAAGGAAAATGAATACCGGTTCGGTCACATCCACAAAAGCCCTGACCTTCAAAAGAACCCTGCCCAGCGCCAGGTCGGACAGCACATCTATTATCACTCTCCTATAGATATCTGCACCTAACTCTTCTGGTGATTCCACGATAATTGTATCATCTTCCATCTATATGACTCCCCGCCGGGTCTATTTATCAATAAAACCTGATACCAGTAGTGCCGCACCAACAGCACCGATGTACTGGGAATGAGGTGGGACCGTAACCTTGATCTTCAGCAGTTCCTCCATGGCCTTGGGTACACCCTCGATAAGCGATGACCCGCCTACCATGATCAGCGGTTCCTTAACATCGATCTCCTGCAATTGCTGCTCAAAGACCTGTTCCACTACACTGTAACAGGCAGCTGCTGCCACATCCTCCTGGGCTGAACCTTTTGCAAGGGAATTGACCAGGCTCTGGATGCCGAATACGATGCAGTAACTGTTCATTTCCACGTTCTGCTGCATTCCCTTAACAGCCAGATCGCCCAGTTCTGTGATATCCACACCCAGCCGCTTTGCAGTCATCTCCAGGAACCTGCCTGATGCCCCTGCACAAATACCGCCCATGGTGAACATACCAGGGATACCATCCTGGACGGCGATGGCCTTATTGTCCATACCTCCAATATCTATGACAGTGGACGGTCCAAGCTGGCTGTGGGCAAGATAGACCGCTCCTTTGGAGTTAACAGTGATCTCTTCCTGGACCAGGTCTGCATTGAACTCCTCGCTCAGCAGGAACCTGCCGTAACCGGTAACACCTATGGCCTGTATATCATCCCTGGTAATACCAGCCTCAACCATGGCATTTTCCAGTGATTCTCTGGCACTTTCCACCACCTTGATAGTGGGAACCCAACCTGTGCCTATGATCTCATCATCCTTCATTATCACGGCCTTGGTGGTAGTCGACCCCGAATCGATGCCCGCAGTCAAACCTTCCTGATGCTCCCTGGCAAGCAGGCTGCGACGCCTGGCAGTGGTGGTCAGTGCTTCCAGCCTGGTAAGTAGGGTACTTGACGTTGTACGTTCAGTGAACGAATAACTAATGACAGGAATCTTCGAGTTAGCATAAATATACCTGCGAATCTCATTTCGCACCAGGGCACCTTCAGCACACCTGAAGCATGAAGCAATCAATACGGCATCAGCCATGGTCTTTCCTTCCACAATTGCTTTTGCCCTTGCCATCATCAATTTCAGGTCAGGGCTTGCCACCTTGAACCCGAAATTTTCCTCAACATTCTGGACGTCCTCTATGGATATCTCAGGGAAGAAAATTTCAGCATCAACCATACTGGCAGCAGTATCTATCTCTTTCTGGATACCACTGTATTCACTACCACAGGAAAGCTGGGCGATCTTGACAAGGCTTTCTTTTGCCATATCATTCACCTCCCTTTCCAAGTCCTTCCAGGAAATCATGTATCATATGCACAAATGCCTTTGCATCCTCTTCGTTGCCGGGATAATCCAGTTCCAGTATGGGTATATCCTTTGTCCTGACCAAAAAGTTGACAAGTTCATTGGTGCGGGCGCAGCCCATACATCCGAAGGATATGTCTGGCTCCGCGACAATAACGGCTGCCTCAGCCTCCTCAAGCAATGGACCCAGCAGCGCCATCCTGCCCCTTACACCGGAAGGTACTTCAACGGCAGCATATTTCAGTCCGATCTTCGGGTCTTCAGGTGTAATATTAATAGGCGGCGAATCCAATCCTGCCGTACGGATCTTTTTCCCGACCTCCCGCATTACAGCAAGAGGTTCATGACCGAACCTGTCTATAAGGTCTGATAGAATCAGACTATTGCTGGGGTAAATAAAAACCTTAACCATCTTGATAACCTCATTTGGACTGTGCAACCTCTTTTTCAATAATGTCTTTGAATGTTTCTATGTGTATTGGCAAAGACCGGGTCATTTTCGTTCCCTTGCCCTCCCCTCTCTCGATCTCTTCAAGTGCTGATGTGATATATGGCAAAAACGGAAATTCAAGCTCGTGCTGGTGGAACCCGGGTTTGGGTCCACCTCCCCGCCCGGCCCTGCACCGGTGCGGATCGCCCGGCGGCACACCCCTTTCCTTAATGAATATCCGGTTGGGGTCAAGAGTCCGTATCTCTCTTGCAACTTCATCTACTACAGACCTTTCTCCCTCGATAATAAGACCAAAACAAGTCTCTTTCACCGTGATATCGGCCTTGCTTTCATATATCTTAATAACAAGATCGCTAGGAAGGGTAAAGGTGGAGTGCAGGACTATCATCTTGCTTATAATATCATCATCGTTCATCCTTTTCTACCTCCGTGACATACATCACATCTCCCTGTTTGACACCATCCAGTTTTTCAATATCCCGGACAATTCCGATTATATTAGTAGCGTGGAACTTCTCCCCAGTGGGACCATACCGGTTATCGTCCACGGATTTTGTACCGATCAGACCGTACTGATTGGACGCCTGGTTGGTCACGCCAACTTCACCGGATATGACCACATCCTTTGGAGTATTTTCAGGCATGATCTCCTTGTATCCCTCTACCCGTTTGATTGTCTTGAAAATAGTAGTATTCTCATATGTGAAATGTACAGGTAAAGGTGCTATCGGACGATCCTTCAGCCTGAGTGCATGTTGGAAATATTCAATGGAGATCGGTGCTTTATCCTGATAAAAATTGATGTGTAACAATTGTTTGGGCGGAATACATAACAAAGAAACTTTTTTCGCTTCAATAATTTGCATTGTGGTAAATGGCAGTTGTTCAACAACAATGGCATCCTCGGCTATATATCCATCAAATGTGACCTCAAGTCCTTTTTGATCTGCAAATGCTTTTGCCTCATCGATCGTCATGCCCTGGAACATGATCCTTTCAGGCGAGACCCTTACTTCCAGTTTGTTCCCTTTTTCTGCCAGCTTGATAAGCTGGATCCCCTTATTGACGTTTCCCACGATCGAATGCACCATACTGCTGGTCCGGTCATCCTTATAAATAAAAACACGTCCCAATCCCGAACCCTTGTTTCGCACTGCAACAGCACCTTCCGACCTGGAATCCAGGGACTCGAAAGGACAATCTTCACCATTTAAGAGGTTGTCAACTACGTAGGAACTGGAGATGTCGTCCACTTTTAATATCCCGTCACCTATCAGTCCAAGGAAATGTTCAGCACCATAAGGTGCATCCTTCCTGAGTTCCACTGAAAGGTAGGTGAATATCTTCATCCCATTTTCGAGAGGCGTATTCATGTCAGTGGTGTTGATCTTATCAGTCAGCGTTTCCCACCGTATAACGGGCTCTATCTTGTTGATCGTGTCCCCTTGTTCCAGTTTCGCAATGATATTCTTGCCGCTTATAACCCTTGCAAAGACACCCCCGTCAGCTGGTGAACCATGGGATGCAGTATGGCGGTTCTTTGATATCACCACATACGTGTTCTTTGCATCATAACCCCCGGCCCCGAATACCAGGTCATATCTCTGGTAATCAAAGGTTCCCCTGTCCGGTGTGATATTGGTGGGAATGGGGCCAAAAGCCAGTGCATCGATAGTGGCCCAGTGGGCACGTAATTGTTTTCCTACAATTTGACTAAGCCAGGTGGAGACCAGTTCGGGTTTTTCAGGATCTACCTCTATCTTGAACTCGCCTTTGTTTGTCTGGACACTGTACTCGGTGGTCTGTTCCTCTTTCTCTTCGTCACCTTTTACAATGCCTGTCGTTGTCCCGCTAATGCAGGAAGTTTGTGTTTTAGTAAGAAGATCGCCAAGAGATGCCCCTTCTTCTATTTCAACAGGGACCTCGTTCAGTTCTACAGTGATGGTGCTTGTCAATAACCTTCCTCCATGTGGGACAGCTACTGTATAATGCTAATGTATAATAATAATATGCAATACTATTGTGTAATGCTACAGGGCAATGTTACAGGGCAATGCTACAGGAGAATCACCCTGATCACCAATATTATTCGTATTTGTGTGAACAAACTATAATTCTTTCGATATACCTTCAAGTGCCTCGTCTCTTTCATCTCTTGTCAGATGGCTTAGCACCTCTGAAGTTTCACCGATATCTACTATCTTACCAAGTCTCATAAGTGCTGCCCTGTCGCATACCTCGGCAACGAAATCCATATCATGGGATACAATAACAAAAGTCTCACCCAGTGTTTCCCTTGCGTGTAAAATAGATTTGGAAACCTCGATCTTTGTAATAGGATCCATGGTACCAGTGGGTTCATCAAATACCAGTATCCTGGGCTCCTTCATTAATACTTGTGCCATCGCTACCCTGTGATTCTCACCTTCACTGAGTTCGTCAGGCATTTTTTGCAGTATGTCTGTGGCTTTTTTCTCAGAAAACCCTGCAGTCATCAGGGTTTGGATAGCCTTGCGTTCTCCAAGTTCGTGTGGCAGTTCCAGACCAATTGACTCGGTCAGGTTATCCACTACGTTCCTGTGGGGATACAGGCTGTATTCCTGGTGAAGCATACCAACATATTTAGTGGCCCTTCCCTTACCATTTGGACCCAATTGAGTCATATCTATCCAATCATCTCCTATCTTGATGTGTATATCACCGGTTGTGGGTTGTAACAGACCTGTAATTATCTTGGATGTAGTGGTCTTGCCTGCGCCGCTTACTCCGATCAGGCCGAAAATCTCCCCTTCCCTTACATCAAATTCGATATCATTAACAGCATTGACTACACCTCTATCAAGTGAGAAATATTTCATCTTAAGGCCTTTAGCCTTGATAATTAAATCCCCCACAGTGTAATCATGTTTCTCAATTACAGAGGCTTCTTTCATGAATGTGGAACAAACCTCTTTCGGATCTCCCTGGGCTACAATCTCCCCATCTTCTAAGAGTATTGCCTTGTCTGACAATTCTTCAATAACCTGTGGCCAGTGTGAAGTAATAACAAGGGACATGTTATACTGTTTCACAGAGTTCATTATACTATTATGGACAAGTTCGGCTGTTTTCGGGTCAAGTGTACCTGTAGGTTCATCGGCCAGTAGCATCATGGGGTCCTTGACGAGCTGTCTTGCCAGTACTACCCGCTGTTTTTCACCACCGCTTAACTCCCGGGCAATATGCATCATACGGTGAGACAGGTTTACCTGATCCAGCAGGTCGGCAGCTTTATGAATAGCAGTAGGCCCCTTTTCCCCAATCTCGTTAAGTGCATTCATCACGTTTACTATGACCCTGTCATCGCCGTACAGTGCAAATGTACGCTGCAGCATAATAGCAAGCCGCCGGGATATGTCTCTTCTGACGGGATCGTGGATGGGAAGTGATACAAAATCTGCAACCGTTTCTTTCAGTTCAGTACCACATTTTTTGCAGGATTTGCCTGCATGACTTGCGGGTTCGATCTGGCCGCAGGATTCACACCGGGCTACATGGTATAGTAGCTGTCCCGAGATGCGGTCGAATTTTTCCACACCTCTCAGGACGTGCATCAGGATTGATTTACCTGATCCGCTTTTTCCAAGTACTCCAATAGCTTCACCTTCATTGATCGTCAGATTTATATTTTTCAATACATCAACATCATCAAAGCCTACAGATAAGTTTTTAATTTCAATGAAAACTGACATTTATCTCTCCTCTTGCATAATTTTATTAGGGTTATTTAGCCAAATAATATTACATATCCTGCACACAACCGCAATACATTATATACTTATCACTGGTGATTCTTTAGTATATAAATGCATATATTCTTGATACTACATTGATACAATCAATACATAAATATAACGATAATACATTAAAGTGAAAAATTTAGCAATGAAATGTAATGTATATTAGATGGAAATTATTTTATTGAGTTGAGCCGTGCTTCAATCTTCTCTTTGAGAAGGGCGCTGAGGACTTTCCCGTCCACACTGCCCCTGAATTCCTTCATGACCTCTCCCATCAGCGGCCCGACAGCACCAAGACCTCTTTCTTTTACAAAATCAATCCGTTGATCTATGATATTTTCCACTGTGAGTTCAATGTCTTCAATGCGTTTTTGTCCTAATCCCATATTTTTAGCAATATCTTCTACATCCATTTTTGGGTGTTGTGCAATCCCGATTAACAGATCAGGTATTACTTCTTTAGCAGCACCGCCAGAAACGAATAATTTGAAAACATCGAAATAATGATGAGGCTCTACTTTATCTATATCAAATTCATGAGTCAATTCGCTTTCCTGTCTAAGGCTTTCCCGTCTGAGTTTGGTAAGAGTATTCACTAATGTACTTGCAACCAGTGTTGGATCAATACCTGGCACTTCTGCAATAATTAATTCAAATAATTCTAAATGTTTCGAAGCCACAATTCCAGCCAGTTCTTCGTTCAATCCCAATTCTTCCATGTACCTGGCCTTACGTTCGGGCAGCAGTTCAGGCAGTTCAATAGAATCCAGCATATCCCTGGTCACCATTACAGATGACACATCAGTCTCAGGATACATCCTGGCCGCCCCGGGCAGTGGTCTCATATATGCAGAGTTACCGTCAGGCAATCCCCTCCTTGTCTCTTCTGGAATGCCCTCCAGTGCAAGACGTGCCCGCTCGATCACCATTTGCAGGGCACCCTGTGCCCTGTCTTCCAGGTCTGCAACTAATATAACACAATCCCCGTCCCCGGCACCCACTGCCTCGCGCACGGTATCCACTTCCTGTTCGGTTATGCCGTATGCAGGCAGTTCATCTGTATGGAATATTCCGCCAACACCTGATTTTTTGGCATAGTCTGAGAACTCTGTACCCAGCCTTCGCCCCGGTTGTATCTCGCGGCCCACTTGCCCTGCAAAACCCGGCAGGTCCAATGCCAGTACAACACCGCGCTTTAAGGCTTTTTTAATGACCTTTGACTGGGTTTGGGTGAACAGGTGTGTGACATTGACAATATCCCCTGGAACCGAAGCATTACCGGATTGCAGTTTTTCCATAATGTCAAGCAGGTTCACCTGCCGCTCCACTTCCTGCTCCACAATGGTCTCGATAAGGTCCAGGGCCTGCACGCCTTTGATCTCTACCCGTGCGCCCCTGGCAATAGAGATGTTCACATCCTGCCTGATCGTCCCCAGGCCGCGCTTGACCCTGCCTGTGGAGCGCAGCAGCATGCCTATGGTCTCGGCCACTTCCCTTGCATGGGCAGGTGATACAATATCGGGGTCGGTCCCGATCTCCACAAGCGGAATGCCTTGTCTGTCAAGTGAATATATTACACTGTCCACCTTGTCTTCCACCCTCTGGGCAGCATCTTCTTCCAGGCACAGTACACCGACACCCACTTTTCCCTGTGTGGTCTCAATGTACCCGCCTGTGGATACCAGGGCAGTACGCTGGAATCCGGATGTATTGGAACCGTCTATAACGATCTTACGCATTGTAAAGACCTCATCGAACGGGTCCATGTTCATGAGTTTGGCGATCTGTAGTGTGAGGTCCAGTGCCTCAGGGTTCAACTCCCTGGGCGGTTCCTCGTCATTTTCTACCAGGCATGTAGTATCATAGGCTTTGTAAACGAACTTTTTTGTCAGCATGGCCTCTTCGGCTGCTGCCCGGTCTACTTCTCCCATCTCGCTGCGGGTGGGACGCAGGTACCTGAAGAACTCGAAATTGGAATCTTCTACATCTCTTAAGGTTGTCGGGCAGCCGCAGAACAGTTTCTCTTTCGTGTTAAGCTGCTGGTGGATCTCAAGACCTGACATCAAGCCCAGTTTTTTATAATCATACTTGCTGCTCATGGGTATCTAGCTCTCAGGGTGGTGTGTAATGTTGTATAAAACTATTGATATAGTCAAGAACCTAATACTTGATACTGTTGTCTTACTACTTTTATCTCCAGACAATAATAATTTAACCACAGAGGCACATCGGTCTGTGAATGCTGCAGGCCTGGGTGTGGAAATTGGGAGGGGACTGAGAGCTGGGAGTAAGCTGTGATGGAATAATACTTTCACCGCACTTTTGCCTTTCATTTTTATCTTACAGCTTCATCAACAATTCAGTATGTCAAAAGAATTGAGACGTGACAGGCATACTGTATCGCTGCTTACAGACCACATGGTTTTTCTCCCAAGTACAGGGGCAAGGTGCTGGTTGGCGATGTGGCTATGTTGGCTGAAGCGATAATCAGGAAGACCTGTAAGGAACTTGATATTGAGGTTATTGATATGTCAGTAAGTAGTGATCACATCCATCTTTTTATTCAATATCCACCAAAGTATTCCGTAAGTTTTATTGCTAAGAGGCTAAAAGGTAGAACCAGCAGGATATTGCGGCAGGAATTCCCTGAACTGAAAAAATGGTGTAAAAAAAGTCTTTGGGCACCAAGCTGCTATCATGGAAGTGTTGGGCATGGCTGGGAAGTTGTTGAGAAATATATCGCCGGACAAGATAGAAAATCGTGATGCGGAGTATTATAAACAGGCCCTGGACTTAAGTCCGGGGTATAGGTGACTGCAGACGATAAGGACTTATGCTCGCAAGGGTAATAGAGAGATCAAAATTTTCTTAAAATTCTAAAAATAGGCGCATATTATGATAAAGAAATTTTTATTTATGAAGGTTCTTAAATGAAAGATGATTTAGGTCTTCAGACATTTATTGAAGGATGCAAACTTTTGAGATTAAAAGATTCTGCTCATGCTGCAGAAATTCTATTGAAAAGATTTTCACAGAAAGGACTTTTGGATGAAGGTGTAGCAGAAGACCTTAATACGACCTTTCTTTTAGAATATAGACAAAGGGGTGACAGAGAAGAAAGAGAATTTGATATTCTTGAAGAAATTATTTGGCCATCAATTAATAAAAGAAAAAGAAGTGGGAAAATTATTCCCCTAGATTTTAATGATTACCAAAGGATCAAGGAGCTGGATAAAAGTTTAGGGATTATCTATGACGAGTTTCAATTAGGTTTTATCTCTGAAAGAAAAATTATGTTATTATTATGTCTAGGTCATATTTTGAGATGGGAAGTCCGCGGACGAGATGTAAAATGGCAATTAAAGAAGATAGGCGATATTTCTTTTTCACAAAAAATACATGATCTCGATAATTTAATTAACAAATTTCTTATGATAGATACTTTAGGTTTCGATGGAAAACCCGACACATTTCACATTAGAAATGCAATAGCACATGGCAGATTCAGTTTTCATAAAGATAATAAAATTGAATTATGGGATGTTAATCTAACCGATGGGATTGAAACATATAGAACAAGTATGGACTTAAAAGGATTAATGGATTTTTGTAATTCATTCGAAACAAAATTACGATTCGTTTCATTATATTATTCCTTTCTTGGAATGATGAAGAATATTTCAGAAAATATAGAAAAACAGAAAAGAGATAAACTAAAAACCAAATAAATGCGCCTGAATATAAATCAGAAATTAAGCAACCGGGAGAAATAGAAGGTCACGGACTCCGTACGACGCTACGCTCTGTCCGAGGCATCAGGGTGATGCTCATGTTTTTGAATTTCTTTCGGTTTATCGACATTCTTTTCCACTTTCTGGGGTGATCTCTAGATGTTCCGGAAGTGTCAGTTTGAAGATTTCTTTTTCATCAATTGTAAAAGGAATCTCAAGATTTGCTATCAATACCACAAAAATCAATGAAAGAGCCATGTTGAAAGTTAATTCACCAATATAAAGGTCTTCTTCCGCTTCCTCCGGCTTTTCTCCTGTGTAGAATACAATTCCATTGTCAATAGACGCAACTTTCAACTCACCCCAATCATCAAATTGCCTTTGAGGAACGCGAAAGCTCTCAAGAACCGTTCTAATATTTTCATCGTTAAGCGTTATAGGTTCTGTAGTATGTGCACAATCGTTCCGAAGCTTTGTAATTATTTTTACATCATGATAAACATCTTCATCAATCCAGCCTGCACAAAATACAGTGTCAAGCTTAGCTGAAAAAGAAGCGAAAGGGCCATTAAGATTAAATAACCGACGACGCGCCTTAGCATTCCCCTTGGAAAATTCATTTTTTAGTTTAATTTTTAGGAAGGTGTCAATCAAAGAAGCAACGAAAATAATCTTGCCTCGGTCAGATTCTTCAGCAACGGTTTTTTTCATCGTCTTAAAGCAGTCAAAATTCAAACCAAATAGATTTTTTTGATTCATTAAAGCAAATTATTTTTGATGGTATATCAAATTAATCATACAAAGCAATTAGTTCAAGTCAGTGACTGCGATTGCCAACAGATGCTCGGACAGCAGGATGACTTCCAAAATATCAACGGTTGGATTAGGAAGAGGCGCAAAAAGCAGGAACGGTCCGAAACAACGTTAGCAATGATGGAACCATGCGCCGCATTCGAGAGATTCTCTGCTGAAAACAAGAGGGAGGCAAAGACCTGAGCATCCGGGATGATGCCTCGGGCTTCCAGCCCGGGGTTCTTGACTGCGAGATGGGGAATTCATGCTCGGATAGTTAAAATATATCTGAATCTCTAGATTGACGACTACCTAAATCAAAGAAATTAAGCATTATAAAATATAAATTTGACCTGGTTAGGAGTTTTGACATCAAATAATGAAAATAAGAGGTAATTAAAATGATTACTAAGGGAATAAAAACTATGATTTTAGGGATTCAGATAATGTTAGTTGGTGGATTTATTATACTAGATCCATCAAGTAACTTAGGTGGCATTGAGTTTTTCATAATTATTGTTGGATTATTGACTGGTGTCTTTGGTTTTTTACAAAACGACTAACATTCATTTTAAGATTTAATATCTAATTCCTATATTGCAGGGGAATATTCAATTGTTATATGAAAAGTGCTCTAAATGTGATAGTAAAAATGTTGATAAAGGTAATATTGGAGCTGGTTTTTTACTAAACTCCCAAATGACCGATAGGTCTCTACACTTGCCGTAATTTGCTTCATTCATTAATCTCCCTCCTCATTTAAAATTCTTATGTATTCTTCCACTAGAGACTTCCCCATTCCCAATATCTGGGCAATCTCCTCACTTTTCATCGTTCTGTTCAACTTTTCCACCTTCTTATATGCCTTAATATACCTGTCACATGCTTGTTCTGTATGATTCGCCATCCTTGCAATTTCCGGCGTCTGATATCCTTTCCTGTACAACTCAAGAATAATTTTCTTATGA
>Ga0255452_1029_pt2 | contig 17797 bp, 18 predicted proteins | sample ANMaggQLBNCT01D9_FD_182652 | JGI IMG/M metagenome (GOLD analysis project Ga0255452, IMG submission 182652) | Sediment cell enrichment communities from methane seep in Santa Monica Basin, California, United Staets - ANME aggregate JGI... | ecosystem: Environmental > Aquatic > Marine > Cold seeps >...
GTTCAGGTTGCTAATAATGTTCCAGTCCAGACTAATATCCCAGATAAAACAGTGGCTGAAGGAGGACTATTGACCTTTTCCTTAATAGTCTCAGATGCAGATGGTGACGCACTTACAAATTCTTCAAATAATAACAAAGGTTCATTTAACGAAAATACTGGAGAGTTCACCTGGACACCAGGTTACGGTGATTCAGGAGATTATTCCTGGTTCTTCAACACCAGTGATGGACACGGTGGAAATATAAGCCAATTGGTAACTGTGACAGTGACAAATGTACCTTTGACAATCACTTCCTTCCTTCCGGCCAATAATCCTACCACTACGATTGGGACAGATCAGACATTTAGTATAACGCTTAACTGGATGGCTGATGTGGAATGGTACATTAACGGTTTATCCGTTGAATCTGATCCAAGCACGACGGTAGCATATTACACCAATACCTTAGCAGGTGTTGGAGTACATAGTGTCACTGCTATTGCCAGTGACGGCAATGACACCGTTTCAAAGCAGTGGGACTGGACAGTGGAAGTAGACACAATTCCTACATATATTCCTCCTGCTCCAATCAACCTCGACAATACCAGCGGCAACTTTTGGGTAAATCATAACTGGGAGGAAGGTACAGGTGCCAACATCACTGATGGGTACAATGTAAGCGTAAACGGTGAATGGCATTATACCTCTAACACTTATTATTACGATACAAATCTAGACCCGCACGACTGGAGCAATATTACAGTTTATGCTTACAATGCTTCAGGTGGTGGAACAATGAATTCTGCCAGTATCACTGCCAATGTTCAGGTTGCTAATAATGTTCCAGTCCAGACTAATATCCCAGATAAAACAGTGGCTGAAGGAGGACTATTGACCTTTTCCTTAATAGTCTCAGATGCAGATGGTGACGCACTTACAAATTCTTCAAATAATAACAAAGGTTCATTTAACGAAAATACTGGAGAGTTCACCTGGACACCAGGTTACGGTGATTCAGGAGATTATTCCTGGTTCTTCAACACCAGTGATGGACACGGTGGAAATATAAGCCAATTGGTAACTGTGACAGTGACAAATGTACCTTTGACAATCACTTCCTTCCTTCCGGCCAATAATCCTACCACTACGATTGGGACAGATCAGACATTTAGTATAACGCTTAACTGGATGGCTGATGTGGAATGGTACATTAACGGTTTATCCGTTGAATCTGATCCAAGCACGACGGTAGCATATTACACCAATACCTTAGCAGGTGTTGGAGTACATAGTGTCACTGCTATTGCCAGTGACGGCAATGACACCGTTTCAAAGCAGTGGGACTGGACAGTGGAAGTAGACACAATTCCTACATATATTCCTCCTGCTCCAATCAAACTCGACAATACCAGCGGCAACTTTTGGGTAAATCATAACTGGAAGGAAGGTACAGGTGCCAACATTACTGACGGGTACAATGTAAACCTAAACGGTGAATGGCATTATACCTATAACACTTATTATTACGATACAAGTGTAGGCCCGCACGACTGGAGCAATATTACAGTTTATGCTTACAATGCTTCAGGTGGTGGAACAATGAATTCTGTCAGTATCACTGCCAATGTTCAGGTTGCTAATAATGATCCAGTCCAGACTAATATCGCAGATCAAACAGTGGCTGAAGGAGAAATACTGACATTTTCCTTAACAGTCACAGATGCAGATGGTGACGCACTTACAAATTCTTCAAATAATACCAAAGGTTCATTTAACGAAAATACTGGCGAGTTCACCTGGACACCAGGTTACGGTGATTCAGGAGTATATTCCTGGTTCTTCAACACCAGTGATGGACACGGTGGAAATGTAAGCCAATTGGTAATTGTGACAGTGACAAATGTACCTTTGACAATCACTTCCTTCCTCCCGGCCAATAATCCTACCACTACGATTGGGACAGATCAGACATTTAGTATAACGCTTAACTGGATGGCTGATGTGGAATGGTACATTAACGGTTCATCCGTTGAATCCGATTCAAGCACGACGGAAGCATATTACACCAATACCTTAGCAGGTGTTGGAGTACATAATGTATCTGCTATTGTCAGTGACGGCAATGACACCGTTTCAAAGAAGTGGGACTGGACAGTTGAAGTGGATGCTACTCCTCCAAGTATTTTCAATGTAATAAATGGTCCCGCATCTAACAACTCAGTAATTATCTTTTGGGATACAGATGAAATAAGTGATTCTCTCGTAAAATATGGCATAAATACTGCAAATTTGAATAATGAAATAAATGATTCAGCATTAGTAATTAATCATTATATTGTCCTCACTGGTCTTATGAATGATACTAAATATTACTATGTTGTGAACAGTACCGACTCAATCGGAAACAGCAATCAATCTAAAACAAAAACATTTACCACAACCGATATCAACGATATTACACCCCCCATTATAAATGATAAATATCTCAGTAAAACAAGTAACGTAAAATCAGGTGAAACACTAACAGTCACTATCAATGTAACCGACAATATAGGTGTAACCTCAGTAAATGCCAATAATAATATTAACCTGACCAGACTAAATGCTACTCACTGGAATGGTACAGTTACTGCCGATTTAACAAAAAAAGTTGATATAATCGCATATGACGCTGCAGGCAATACCAACACCACTACCCTTACCTATTCACTCTATACTAGTGGCAGTAGCGGTGGAGGAGGCGGAGGGACCTCAGGTGAAGCCTTTGCGAACATAGTATGCACAGAGACAGACCGCCAGTTTGTAGGTAAGGACCTGAATGTAAAATACAACTTTAAGCTTAAAGGCAACTACGTTCAACACATCCAGTTCACAGGCCTGACAGGTGCTGGAAAAGTAGCTGCAAAAGTAGAGATACTTAACCATACCTCTACAATTGTTAAAAAAGACGCACCCAATATAGTATTCAAGAACCTGAATGTCTGGATTGGCAACATGGGCTATTTCTCCAACAACAACATAAAAGATCCAACCATCACGTTTATAGTAGATCGATCATGGGTCCGCGACAATGACATCATCCTGAACACAATCAGTTTTTACAGCTACAACGACCGCACAACTATATGGGAAAAGATGTCTACCCAGAAAATTGGTGAAGACTCCACCAGCTATCTGTTCAAAGCCAGCCTACCCATTGGAGGAAGCCTGGGACCCATGGCGATATCAGGAAGGGAAGTAATAATTATTCCCACCAGCGAACCCACAGCAGACCCGGGTGGACTTGGCATGATAACTACCCCCACCCAGAGTAATACAGAGCAGAACAGCCCTGAAATAACACCGACCACCACACCAGTCACATGGACAGGAACATGGATGGCAAAGGTACCCGGATTCCAGTTATTGGCAGCATTGATTCCTTTGATAACATTATACTTTATTAGCAGGAGGCGGGATTAGATGTCTGAGGCTAATGCCGGGTTAGATGAGATCATGGCAAATCCGTCATTCAGAAAAGCGCTGCACATAATTGGAACTGTCGCTTCTGGTTATATTCTATTAATGTTGACCTTATTCATTCTTGATACCACCCATCTGGGAACCGCATGGCTTGAGACAAACCAGGACACCGGTTTTTTTATCATAATCCTGGTACTTATTTCTCTACTTTTTTTAATGGATCATGCCATCAGTTACGCACGCCGCTATTATGGTGAAGAAAAGAATTCAATTATCGATGTTGGACTAACAGTTGCCATATCAAATATTGAAAAATATGAAAGTAAATCACCTGAAACATTTAAACCACTGATACAAAAGATACTGACATTATCATCCACGAAAGAAAAGAAACCGCCTGAAATAGTAGAGCCAGTAAAACAAAAACCCGTTGAAATACAAGCACCCACTAAAACAGTCTCATCCACTGATCAACTACCAATTCCAGCATCATTAAAAGTCGAATCAAATAAACCTTCTTCATTGGAAGATATGATTCAATCCAAAGAACCCTCTGAACCAAAACCTGAGATTTATGACGATTCAAATGTAATATTTTCAGACACAGTCCCAATTTTAGTGATGAAGGGGAAAAGGATAATCAAAGCCTTTGAAGCAAATCATAGTATCACTGTCATAGACTTTAAATCAAAGGTCACACAAAAAAATGTAAAGCTCACTGTTGAATCCTTAAACGCCCCATCCCAGGAGGCAAAACCCATCAAAAATGAGTTGGTATATGAATACAATAATATCCATATCAACCTTGAGAATGAATATATTGAAAAGGCCGTAGTTAGATTCAAAGTAAGGCGGGATTGGATCCTCAAGAATAATATCAACATAATGCAGTTACAACAGTACATTCATGACGATTGGACCGTTTTGCCTACCGAGGTAATTGGTCAGGATGCAAGGTACCTGTTTTTTGAAGTATATGCTCCGTCATTCTCACTTCCCTTTGCTATTGTGGGAATCTGAACAGGTCACTGATATTGTTGAAAATATTTTGCAGGGTATCAGTGGGGTCTATCCCTGTCACGTTCACTATCACTATAACCCCTATGATCGTACCCAGCACGCTTCCCAGATTTGCAAGTGCAGCCACCAAAAGCACGCGGAACAACCTATTATCAAGCATGTCCTGAACGGTTTCAGCATCCATTATCGACCTGAAATCGTCTGTGGTGGGTGTACGCTGTTTTGCTTCCATCAGTCCGGCAAACCAACCCGCAGCCATCATAGGGTTGAGGGATGTGAGCCATGCCACCAGAAAAGCAGTAGCAATGGATTTGGGGTGACCCCGGGCCAGGGCAGCACCGGCAGCGCTTAAGACGCCGTTGATAATAAACCAGTAACCCATAGCTACCAATAGCATATAAGGAGATATGGCACCTTTTATTATGCCGAGAATGACTAAAAGGAAAGTGGCAAAGGCAAGGGCAACAAAGGTCAGCCCTAATACCTTTGTGATGCTGAATCTCTTTTTAGGTACATCTAGCAGTTGTTCCAGTGGTGGTAAGGTATCAGGATGTTCAAGATATCTTTTTATACCTTCCCTGTGCCCTGCACCCACTACTGCCACCACACGGCTGGACTTTGCAGCATTCAGTAAGTTTGCTGAAATATATGCATCTCTTTCATCTATAAATACCCTGGCAGCCGAGGGTGCAAACTTCCGTAATTCCTCGATCAGCTGGGTTACAACATCTTCTTCGGTAACAGATTCAATATCAAGTTCTTCACCCTTGAACCCCAGGGCTGCAGTAAGCATAGCCCCGGTCATCTTGAGTTTTTCCCAGATGCTCATGCTGTGCCAGAACCGCTGAAGTGTTATCTGGATATCCCTGTCCACAAGTACGATACGTGCGCCCGTGGATTCGGCTTTCTTTATGGCCTGCAGCATTTCGGCCCCGGGGTCGACGCCCAGATCATCACCGATCTTCTTCTGGACATATGCCATAAGCCAGTGAACCAGGAAATAATATGGTTTCCCGCCGCTGAGAATATCCTTAGCTGATATCTTTTTAGTTTCTACCTTTTCAGTCAGCGCCTGGTACCGGGCAGGACATAGTTCAACAGCCACTACATCAGGACGCTCACGGTCTATGGTTTCCTCTACCGTTGACAGACCCGTTTCTGACAACCCGGCAGAAAATATAATCATAGTAGGCACGGCCCATGTATCTGATAAAAGCGTTTATATTGGTAAAGTCAATGATGTCATCCTCGATCCCAATGAATCCAAGATAACGGGATTGGCAGTGAGAAAAATAAATGATAAGTTGTTCAATGTTGAAGGCAATAAGGGCATAATCCTGCCTTACCGCTGGGTAATTGCAGTAGCTGATGTTATTCTTATAAAACAGATGGTTCACAGGTTAAAGAAGTCCGAAGAGGAAGAAGAAGAATCTGATTAATGCTGTTTAATGCCAGGATGAAGGACTGTGAGATTTTCTCGCAACTAAAGGTTCCGGACACGGCTATTGTAAGAGTCGATGGGAGAAGGTTTGGAAAGGTCCTTCGCAAATTACAGTTCAGTAAGCCATTTGATATTCGTTTCGCTAATGGAATGGTTGAATCCATTGAACTCTTTTTTAGTAAAAGTGGGATCAATCCCGTGTTAGCATATTTATTTTCTGATGAGGTCAGCCTGTTTTTTATAGGGGACCTGCCGTTCAATGGCAGGCTGGAGAAGATCGATTCTGTTATTCCCAGCTTTATTTCTTCAGCACTTGCTTTAAACCTGGGCAGTCCCGATCCTATGTCTTTTGACTCAAGGGTTTGCGTAATAGATTCCAAAGATATAATTGATTACCTGATCTGGCGTCAGGAGGAATGCTGGCGCAACCTGGTGAGTTCATATGCTTTTTACCTTTTAAGGGATGATGGTTTTTCAGCTAAACAGGCCGCAGAAAGGTTGAAAGGCCTGAAATCCGATGACTTGCATGAACTTGCCTGGGGTTATGGTATAAACTTATCAGAAACTCCTGCATGGCAGCGCAGAGGTATATTGGTCTATAAACAGAAGTTTGAAAAGGATGGTCAAAATCCGTTAACAGGAGAAAAAACAAAAGCCATGAGAACCCGGATAGTCAAGGACTGGGAGCCACCCATATTCAAGACAGAAGAAGGGTCCCGGATGATAGAGAGTATCCTCTAATTTATCGTTTGCGCATGGATTGCACAATTTGCATTATATGAATGTTACTTTCCTGGATCAATGCACCACTGCTGTAATGTTCGCAATAGATGTATTCTTCCGGATTTTCACATTTATCATAACACTTATCAATATGCTCATCCCTGGCCGACATTATTGCATTGCAACCTGTTTGAAGGCGAGGGCATTTTAGTGGTAATAACAAATAGATTCCTCTTTTTCTTGATCAGATTATAGGTACAGAATGATAATAATGTTATCGAGTATTAGACTATATAATTAACGCCACACATAATATAAATCATTTCACTGTTATTTTAGTAGACCAATTGACAGTGATTTGCATCTATTTCGATTAGTGGCGAATTAATGTTAACTGCTGTAGAAAAATCCAAAATTTCGGCGGTTTATAATTCCCATTACCCGGAATATTAAACGAACATAAACTATTAAATCAACCTCATCCATTAATCCTGCATCGAGGTGAATAATTATGAAAAAAGCAATAATTGAAACAGATAAAGGCAATATTGTACTGGAATTGTTCGAAAATGACGCTCCCAACACAGTGGCGAATTTTGTCAAACTGATAAACAAGGGATACTATAACGGGCTCAAATTCCACAGGGTCATCCCGAATTTCATGAAACAGGGTGGCTGTCCCGTAGGTAACGGCACAGGTGGGCCTGGATATGCCATAAAATGCGAGATAAATCCCAAAAAACACACTACAGGCACACTCTCTATGGCCCATGCCGGAAAGGATACAGGCGGCAGCCAGTTCTTTATCACTCACTCGCCCCAGCCCCATCTTGACGGCGTGCATACCGTATTCGGCCAGGTGATCGAAGGTATGGATGTAGTGAATGCTATACGCCAGGGCGACGTGATGAAACAGGTAAAGGTTGTTGAAGAGTAGGCAGGAACTTCCCTGTAAGCTCCCTGTAAGCTGTAAGAGATCTTTCACATTAAGATAAAGTGGATATTATAGTCACACTGTAATATCCACTTTACAAACTGTGCAGCGGACAGTGCCGTAAGATGGTATCCTTTTTATTATGGAAAATCGCATATACTGTTATAAATTTTTCACACATTGTGAGGAATAAAGACTAACTGATTACTAATCAGAAGTAGGAGTATTCGGAAGTATTGAATATGAAGAGTATATTATTAATAATGAGGATTAACTATGGAATACGATATCAAGGTGCATACATGGTGGGAGCACAGGATAAGGAAAATAACCATAAGCTCGGGAGAGAATAAACTGGGTATATGGTTTGCACATTTCGGGGAATTAGATCTCGAAGATAAAAAGACCCAGAATATCTTTGCCGGGATCATGCAGGGTATTTTTGGCGAACCTGTTGAAACACCTTCTGTTCATTTAAGCGTTATTAAGAAAAATAAGAAATATTCAAGAAGAGTACACAATACTCAAGAGTTGATGGACAGCTTTAAGCAAGCATTTGGAACATGACAGAGGGATATATGCAAATCTGCATTTTATATTCCGGTGAGTTTGGAAAAAAGGTTGTTGGAAACCTGGTTAATCTCAGTAATTTCTGTACGGCCTGCGGCGATCTGTGTGATAAGTGCCGTATAGGCAGGATATCTTTTGCAGATATGGTGTATGAGATCCATGAACTTCCAGCAGACCTGCCTGATTTTATTGACAATCCAGCAGACCTGTTTCCAAAGATCGGTCATTGTGACCTGATCATTGCTCTGGGCATCCACCCAGACCTGCTGGCTGATATCCCTGCAATAGCAGACTCGATAAATGCCAGGGCAGTGATCGTTCCTGTGGAAGAGCCGGGCTGGGCACCACCAGGGCTTCAAAAACAGATACGAGAGAAACTTGAATCCATAGGTGTAGAATGTGAGTTCCCCAAACCTTTCTGCTCATTGACATTAACAGGTAAGCCTGTGATTGACATGTTCGTAAAGCTTGGGTTTGGTAAACCTGAACTAAAGATATGTTTGAGTGAAGATGGCAGATTTTTTACCAGGGTAGAAGTAGTCAGGGACGCTCCGTGTGGAAGCACCTGGTTTGTTGCAAGGAAATTAAAGTGGTCAGATATCGCAGATTATAAAGAGACAATCTCAAATGCCCACCACTCATATCCATGTACAGCCAGCATGGATAGGGATGTGCAACTGGAAGATACTATACTGCATAAAGGAGGATATATTATTCGGGAAGCTGTAGAGAAAGAACTTCATTAGATTATTAGATCAATAGATCAGTAATTCCATACTTAATGATCACGGCAGGAGATATCCACTATGGACTTTCCAGTTCTCCAGGATAATAGTTGGAGATACCCTCTTTACGCCTTCCTGTTTTTCAATGTTCTTTGCAATAAACCTGCCAAGTTCTTTGCTGTCATTGGTCCAGATCTCTGTTATGATCATATGATCTCCAGTCGAAGTTGCAACAAATTTCACTTCAGGAAATTCGGTCATTCGCATTGCGACATCAAGAAGATGTGTTGATTCAACATCTATACCGACCATAGAAACCGAATTGTAACCGAGTTTTGAAGGATCAACAACAACAGTGTATTGTGTTATTACGCCATTTTTTTCAAGTCCTCTGATACGCTTTCGTATAGTTGATTCACTAACATCAAGCCTTGATGCAATTTCTGTAACTGGAATGCGTGCATTCTCACGCAGCATATCTATTATCTTTAAATCTTTTTCGTCGATCATTGTAGTATCATCACGTTGGTGTATATATTATATGGGAAATAAAAGGACGAAATTCGTACCATAAAGTTATATATTCATAATAAATATTAGCATATCGATAAACCTTTAAAAGGTTTGCGTACCAGACACCAACAAAGGAGTTATGAAAATGGCTGATGAAAAGAAAACAGATCTTCCTGAGAAAGGAGCAGTACTGCAAAGAGACAGGGAAACATATGCAATAGCACCTGATACACCTGCTGGTATAGTACCGCCGGAAACATTGCGAAAGTTTGCTGATGTCGCAGAAAAATATAATGCAGCAGCAATAAAGATCACGAGTGCACAGCGCATGGTGATCGTAGGGCTTAAAGAAGAAGATATTGATAATGCCTGGAAAGACCTAGGGATGAGCCCTGGTGCTGCGATCGGGCTGTGTGTTCGAAGTGTTAAAATATGTCCCGGAACTGCATTCTGTAAACGAGCTGTCTCAGATAGTTTGAGCCTTGGGATGGCACTGCATGAGGCATATCATGGTATGAGTCTGCCGGCCAAGTTCAAGATGGGAGCATCCGGATGTCCGAACTGCTGTGCTGAGTCGTGGGTGAAGGATATTGGGTTCATTGGGTTCAAGGATGGATTTAAAGTAGTAGTTGGTGGTGAAGCTGGCAGGAAGCCGAGAATCGGAACGGAACTGACTTATGCTGCATCGATGGATGATGCAATGAAAGTGACGCAGGGTATCATTGACTACTATAAGGCAAATGGTAAGCCAAAAGAGCGTTTGGGTGAACTCATAGAACGGATCGGTTTTACTGAGTTTTCGAATGGTGTACTTAAATAGTGACCATTGGAAGGTGTGATTGGGTCAGGATATTGACCGATCCATCTCTTTTTTTCTGTAGATAGTGGCCTTAACCGATGGCAAATGATACACTGCCTGATACATAATCGCTTATCCGTATCAAGTTCTTCTCGAACCCCCCTTCATAATACACCTGGACCTCTATCTCACCGCCATTCCGTAAGTGCCTCATCTGTTTATCGTAGATTCCCTGTACGTGCCTGAGTCCTTTCTCCCGAAAACGGGCATCTACTGCCTCCAGAAACCCGATCTCCTGTTCCAGGCAGGCTATCTCGTATCCTTTAGTCTCCTCTGCGATCTGGCAGCATTGCCCTTTTTCGATCTCAGTATGGTAGCACCCGTGCTCGTTCAAACCGCTTATCTGCCGCCAGTCCATATTTCCATCTTCATCCGCCTCCCTGTGAAGCATATACGGATATATCCGGCAAATAGTAAGGCGTTGGCTGTAGATACTGCACCGTCCCTGTTCTAAAAAGATACATGAACCATCCGGCCTGCTCTTAAGGGCATAACCTGACACATAAAACCTCCCCTCCCTGTCACAGAACTCATAGTACGGTGCAGGGACAAGGGCGTCTGGTGCTATCTGCTTTATCCGGGCGGCATCAGTATCCAGCAGGAATACATGGTCATTGAATTCTGCTGTACAGCATTTGCCGCACAGGTCGCACTTAAATCCAATTTCCCTGATAATGCTGCTAAGTGTCTTATCCGGATAATCGATGACACCCTGGAGTTCTTGCTTTTTTTGTATTATGAGGGATTCAATGGGTTTTGGAGTTAATTCGATCACCTATATTTTTCCAGATATCTCATTTTCCTGTATTGCCCTGTTTTTTGTAGAAATAGTATCCTGCAGCGCCCAGGATTACGAAAATTACCAGCAGATAACCTGCATAGCCTATCCTCTGGAGCAGGGGAACGGATTCTCGTACTTCAATAGATGCTTTCATAACATCCGAAATCTGTGTATCGCCGTGTTCATCCCTGTATTTTACTTCGGTATTGATACCATAGGCCTTGGACAGGGCATCCTTATCCACTTTTACCTTATATTGTGCTTCATACGAGTCGCCAGGGTTCAGTGTGCCCAGGAATGCCTGGTCATCAGTGGTACTGAAGGGGTCTACCACACTTATCCTGGCCACAGCATCCTCTGCCACTTCATCCCCTGTGTTCTTGTATGTAATATAAAGAACACCCTGCCCACCTGAAACCAGGCTATCGCTGACCTTAACGATCTCAAACTGGGCCCTTGGTTTTACAATTATCTGAAGAGGGATCGTCTGGTTCTTGGTTATGTACCAGTAATCGAATTCCTTATCTGGATATCCTTCTACCTTCACATCATACTGGTATTGGTAAGTCAGGTTCAGAGTGAGATAATATGTCCCGGCGGGTGCGTTCTCAAATATCTCGATATCGAACTCCATTGGCTGGGATGTTTCACTGCTCCTTAGAGAGCCTGCCTGCTGGAGACCACTTAAAACCCTGAATGCATTTCCATCTTCAGTTTCCAGGGTTCCCCTGATATTGATGGCAGTAGTAACATCGTATTCCAGGTCAAGCTCTGCCTGGGCATCCATGGTTTCATTGGAGTTGGATGGGGTCTCATCAGTCTCAAACCCGAATATAAGCCCGTCGTTCATCAACTGGATAAAAATCGTAGATGTCTCACCACTTTCATATTCCGGGTCTCCCACAATAGAGGCTGTAAGTTGCGGTTCACCTATAACGTCATAGTAATCCTCGGTGAACTCCCAGATATTTGCAGGAATGGTTTCAGAATGAACATGGGCTGCGGTTGAAAAAATCATGAACACCACACATAACATCAATATCTTTTTATCCATTTTTCTCACATTGAACCGTTATTGTTGATTATTAATATAATATTTGTATTTGTATTTGTTCAGTTCAAGCACACCCTATACTCAATAGTACATCATGAATGCGTTTTATACTGAACTCAAAATCAAGCTCTGATCTAATGTAAAATCTACAATTCATAAAAGTTTGAGCAAAATAGAATTGAGTAAAAATGTAATTTAACTAAACAAATTGGGCCAATCAGTTTTTGGTTTTATCTCTGTGAAGCTAATTGGGTTAGACCCGCAGATCAAGCATTTGGCTTTTATGTAGCTAACGTCAAAATTGTACTTATAGCCACATGTTTTGCATTGGTAGAACATTTTCAATACATCTCCAATTAATAATAAACCTTCCACATAGATAAATCTTTATATCTGTTATTATGATGAATTACACTTTTACAGTCCGGTTACCAACCATATTTAAAGGGTAATAGGAATGTTACTTTAATGACTCCTGACCTCATGGATTTCTTCCCCAAGCCCACCTGTTACCCAAACCAAAAAGAGGCAATGGATTCCATTTATAATGCCATCCTGGACAAAAAGATAATAATGTTCGAAGGTGCCTGCGGGACTGGAAAGACCTTAAGTGCCCTTGTCCCGTCCCTGGCCGCAGCACAAAAACTGGGCAAGGTGGTCATCATCGCCACCAATGTCCACCAGCAGATGCTCCAGTTCATTGAAGAATCCAGGGAGATCAAGCAGATGCAGGACATAAAAGTAGCAGTCCTGAAAGGGAAAAAGCACATGTGCCCCAGGGATGAGGATTACGAGACCTGCAGCGTGCTCAGGGAAAATACCTATGAGTTGATAGGCAAAGAGCGGGAGATCTCAGAACTTGAATCGCGCCTTGATCTGCAGCAGGAATTAGAACAGGGCCCGGATAAAGCAGCGTCAGGATCTGGCAGGACAATGTCCGGTGAACTGAGCGGAATGGATGAACTGAGCGGAATGGAAAAACGTGTAAGGGAACTTCGTGACCGGCACTGCTCATACCTGTATAAAGTTGCAATATCTGATACAGAGGATTTTTCTGCATGGTACTATGAAGATGTACGCACGCCTGAGGATTTAAACGAATGGGCCTATGAAAGAGGAATGTGCAGTTATGAACTGGTCAAACGCCAGATGATACATGCCAATCTGGTAATCTGTAACTATCACCATATCCTGAACTTTGACATCTTAAGCAACCTGCTGGGCTGGATAGACAGGGGGCTGGATGATGCAATAATAATCTTTGATGAGGCCCATAACATCGAATCTGCTGCCAGGAGCCACTCATCCATGATGCTGCCCGAATACAGCTTACAGCACGCATATGAAGAAGTTACTGCCAACGAGGCCATGGGCAGGAATGATTCATACCGCATCAGGGATATGGAGGTGTTCTTCAAGACCATGCACCTGCATTTGAAGGATACCTACGAGTCAAGACTGGAGTTCGGCGAAAGGGAGCGCCTGAGCAGCACATGGAAGGATGTAAGCATCTGCGACCCTAAACACAGGAACGACTATTTCCTGCATCGTTTACTGGAACAAGTGGTTGAGGCAGGGATAACCGACCTGGGTGACCTGCTTGAAGAAGCAGTTGAACTGGGGCAGTTCCTTGATGATTTTTATAAAGAGCAGTATAAAAGCGGACATGCAGGAAGGCGGAAAAGGTCCCAGCTGCTGCGCAGTGCCGAGTTTGCCAGGTTCTATCTTGAACATGCCTCGGACCCGATCTATTATCCAATACTCAACCTGAGAATGCGGGATGGTGAAATGGAAGGCAGGATAGAACTTGTTTCGTGTATCCCGCGAAACATTACCGCACCGCTGTTTAGTTCATTACACTCCTCCATCCTCATGTCTGCTACCCTTAAGCCCTTCCCTGTAATGTGTACCTCACTTGCCATCAACCGCCAGGTGGAAGAAATAGCATTCGGCCTTACATTCCCTGAAGATAACAGGCTTACCATTGCCGTTAATATACCGCCCCTCTTCGCCAGGAACAGGGACGATCCCATAATAGTTGAACAGGTGACCCACGCACTTAATGATATCATCCACTGCAGCAGGGGGAATATACTGGTGTTCTTCCAGAGTTATCACGAGGCCATGATGTATAAGGATCGCATCACCACCGACATACCCGTATACCTGGACGAGGTCGGTACATCTTCCGGGCAGATCAGGGAGGAGTTCTTCCAGATAGGTGAATCTGGCCATAAAGCTGTGATATTTTCCTACCTGTGGGGTACCCTGACCGAAGGTGTCGATTACAAAGAAGGGCGGGGCAGGACTGTTGTGATCGTAGGGGTGGGCTACCCTGCCCTGAACGATCGTATGCGGGCTATTGAATCCGCTTATGAGCATGAGTTTGCCGGGCACGGCTGGGATTACGCTATAGAGGTGCCTGCCATACGTAAGATCAGGCAGGCAATGGGTCGGGTCATTCGCTCTCCAACTGACCATGGCGTGCGGATCCTGCTGGACGGCAGGTTCACCACCACATCACCACGGCAGTGGAAAAAATATTCGGTATTTAATGCCTTTCCGCAGGAGGAGCGTGAGGAGATCATAGATGTGGAACCGGATAAAGTAAAATTCTCATTGATGAACTTTTTTAATGATATCCAGGGACCTGCTGATCAAGAAAATGGAAAATTCAGACAGGATCAACAGGATTGACAGGATACGATCCAATCCTGTAAATCCTGTAGATCCGGTCAAAAGATTTGATTGAAAGTAAGAAAATTAACTACATCGATATCAAAATGCGTTTATAATTTCCTATACGTAAAGAAAATGCTCGCTAACGCTCGCATTTTCTAAGCCTGCAGGAAAGTTTATACTTCCCTATACGTCGTTAAAAAACCAAAGACACAAAATGCTTAATACTGACAAGGGCGTAAATAAATCAAATTTTAATGCCACAGGCATTAAGTGCCTGAAATATATCCCAGGAATATATTCTATGATTGTTTCAATGGACCTTGAGTTGAAGGATAGACCCGGCCAGCTTGTCCAGGCCCTCAAACCACTTTCCAGATTCGGTGCCAATATAATGAGTGTCCTGCACCACCACGACCAGCGTACACCCAGGGGTGCCATACCTGTACAGGTCGTTTTCCAGTTGACCAATGGAAAATTAAATGATATCATTGCCGAACTGGAAGAAGGAGGGGTCCGTATAGTATGTGTGGGAAAAAAACTAATGTACGAAGAAGTGACAGTCATCCTTATAGGCCACATAGTCCACAGTGACATGGGTGATACCATTGACCAGATCGACAGCACTGGCTTTGCCGAAGTGGTGAGCCTGTCCATCTCCATGCCCGCGATAAATGAACCCTCATCAGCATCCCTGGTTATAAATGCAGTAGATATGGCACAACTTGGTAAAGCACTGGACATATTAAAACGGGTTGCCTTGGAAAAGGACCTGCTGGTCATCGAACCCATAGAAAAGGATCAATTATCGGTGAAAACATGAAGACCATAAGACTTTCCATAATCGGGTTCGGGGCTGTGGGCCAGGGTATAGCTAATGCATTATTACAAAAACAGGAATACCTGGAAAGTGCAGGTTTAAACCTCAAAGTAGTTGCAATATCTGACAGCCATGGTGCATGCATCGACCTTGATGGAGTAGACCTTGAGGCTGCAATTGAAAGGAAAAAGGAATCTGGTTCGATTGCCACATCTGGTGTTATGTCACTTGAAGTGATCAGGGATGTGGATCATGAACTTGTAGTGGAAGTTACCCCGACAAATATAGATAACGGGGAACCTGGTCTTACCTATATGCTGGAGGCATTCAGGCATGGGCGGCATGTGGTGACCTCCAATAAAGGTCCGCTAGCACTCAAGTACAGCCAGTTATGTGATGAAGCTAAAAAGAATGCTGTTCATTTCAGGTATGAAGCGACAGTGGGCGGTGCCATGCCAATATTGAACCTGGCACAAGATGCCCTGGCAGGCAACAAGATCATTGCTATAGAAGGGATATTGAACGGTACCTGCAACTACATACTCAGCCGGATGACAGAGGAAGGCTTATCATACCAGCACGTACTGGGTGAGGCCCAGGAACTGGGCTATGCAGAAACCGATCCCACCTACGATGTTGAAGGTATCGATTCCGCATGTAAACTTGTCATACTGGCAAATTCCATTTTCGGGATGGATGTGACCTACAATGATGTAGAGGTCACAGGCATCACCAGGATCACACCCGAGGCCCTCACCCTGGCAGGGGACGAAGGGATGGTTATCAAGCTTATTGGAGAGGTGAAAGACGGTGAGAATGGTATAATTAAGGTCTCACCCAAGCTTGTGCCTGAACAACATCCACTTGCAGTGGGAGGCACACTTAACGTAGCCTTGTTAAAGACCGATATGGCAGGTCCTGTATGTGTGACCGGTAAAGGTGCCGGGTCAATGGAAACTGCCAGTGCCATATTGAGCGATATTATCGCAATTTGCAAAAACAGCCATTGAGGGGCTATATTCTTGAGTTTTATGTCCAGCAACCTTAAACGTGTCATGACCATTGCGGATTTCCAGTTCGGCAGGGGGGCAGGCCGTGCCCTGTTCCCTGACGATTCAGAGTTTCTCATGTCCAGGACCAACAGGATCAGGCAGGTAAGTTCTAACGGGACCAGGATCGCCACTGTCCGCGCCAGGGACGGACTCCTTACATTAAGCATGAAAGGTGCCCTGAGCCTGCATGATTTCCTGGAATTGCCTGCATATCGGGTCACTGTACATGCAGATGCAGTACCCTTTGTCCTTAAAGGCAAAACCCTGTTTGCCAAACATGTCATTGATGTTGACCCTTCTATCAGGGCCATGGATGAAGTACTGCTGGTGGATCTGGAAAACAACCTGCTTGTAACAGGACAGGCGCTACTTTGCGCAGCCGAGATGAAGGATTTTAACCGCGGGGCTGCTGTTGCAGTGAGAAAAAGTAAGGGTTAGGAAAGGCAGGGATTAAGAATTAAAAACAAATTTTTCTGAGTTATAGTTAAGGCCACAACTTTTATAACTTATAACATTCCATATATATTTTTATGGCAAGACCAGAATCTATTAAAATTTTGCGACATCTGAGTAGTGAAGAACTAAAAAAGAAGATAAAATCTCTAGAAAAGGATACAAAAGTCCTACAAAGATTGTATTTCATAAAATATCGATATGAGGAAGTTAGTGTTGAAGAAGTAGCAAAAAGAGTGGGAATTTCAAAGCCTGTAGCATACATCTGGCAAGATAGGTGGAATGAAGAAGGATATGACGGTTTAAAACCAAAATTTGCAGGAGGAAGACCCTCAAAGCTCTCTGACAGCCAAAAAGAACAACTCAAGGGAATATTAAAAGAGCGAGATGACTGGGCAACAGAAGAAGTAAGAGAACTTATTTTAAAGAAGTTTAACATTGAATATGCTCAAAAACAGGTTAGACGAATTTTAAGGTATTTTGGCATGAAACATGCAAAACCATATCCACACGATTATCGAAAACCAGATGATGCAGAAGATATTTTAAAAAAAAATTCCAGAATTGAGTGATAATACAATCATAGGTTTTTTGGATGAATCGTCTCCTCAAACAACTTCAAATACACAACGATTATGGTCGTTTACAAAGCCTACTATCTCCAAGAACACTACACGGTTAAAGGCTAATTCTTTTGGATTTTACGCTTTGAATGGAAATTCGGTTATT
>Ga0255452_1035_pt1 | contig 15861 bp, 15 predicted proteins | sample ANMaggQLBNCT01D9_FD_182652 | JGI IMG/M metagenome (GOLD analysis project Ga0255452, IMG submission 182652) | Sediment cell enrichment communities from methane seep in Santa Monica Basin, California, United Staets - ANME aggregate JGI... | ecosystem: Environmental > Aquatic > Marine > Cold seeps >...
CCCTCGAATCATTCCAGAATATTTAAGTGTGTTATATCCTCTCTAAGTAGCTGGATGAAAAGTACAGAATTATTAGATATTGAGCGAAGCGGAGTAACTGAGAAGCAGTATATCCTGGGCAGGCGCAAAGAGAAAACTTCCCAGGGCCTGCTAAGGGTAGGGAAGTATCTTGCCATTGACGGGTCAACAGGCTCTGATGTATATATAGACTGCATCAGACCCCATGCAGTGCTGATCTGCGGAAAAAGGGGGTACGGCAAGTCGTATACAATGGGAACCCTTATTGAGGAACTGGCCCGCCAGCCGCCGCCGGTGTGCGACAATATTGCATCTGTTGTGATCGACAGCATGGGCATCTTCTGGACCATGGCACATGCGAATAAAAAAGAAGCAGATGAACTTTCCAGATGGGGGCTTGAACCGGAGAGACTGGATGTCCGGTTATTTGTTCCCGGAAGAATGACAAAGGAATATGCTGGTATGGGGGTCAATGTCACCCACCTTACTATTTCGGCAAGTGAATTGACCGGTTCTGACTGGTGCAGGTTGTTCGATGTCAGTCCGGTACATCCTGTGGGTGCACTTATCACCAGGATAGTACAGGAGTTGAAGAATCATACAGGGAAGTTCTCACTTGATGATATTTCAGATCAAGTCAATGCCGATATTCATACTGACAATGATACCAAAAACGCGGCTATCAACTTCATTAGTGCGGCCGGTGGATGGGGTATTTTTGAAAAGGACGGGATAGATGTTGATGATATCGTTTCCCCTGGCTTAACTGCCGTTATTGATATTAGCAGCCTGCCTGATGAGGCAATACGTTCGATGATGGTGGGTATTCTTGCCAGGAGGATATCACAGGAACGAATCCCGGCACGGCGGCAGTATGAGATCAACAGGATAAATGATACGGATGTAGCTACCATGCCAATGGTCTGGATGTTCATCGATGAAGCCCACCTGTTCGTGCCTGCAAATGGCGGCAGTCTTGCAAGGGATGTACTGGTAAATGATTGGCTCAGGCAGGGGAGGCAGCCTGGGCTGTCCCTGGTACTGGCTACCCAGAGACCCTCAGCACTGCATCCTGATGTGCTCAGCCAGAGTGATATTATAATGTGCCACCGCCTGACATCCAACGATGATATCACAGCCCTTGAAAAGGTGCGGCCGACCTATATGCGGCAGGGCATTTCAGAATCTATCCGCAAAATGGGTGAGGATAAGGGTGTGGCATTTATTGTGGATGATACTTCAGAAGCCTCGCATGTGGTGAAGATGCGCCCGAGGTTAACATGGCATGGCGGGGATGAGCCAAGCTCACTGGGTAATAAATAAGGCAATAAGGCGAAAAGCGGTATCCACTTCAAAAAGTATAGTCAAATGCAAGATTAATCTAGACACTGATTTCACAGATTACACTGATTTTCACAACCACTATCAATCTGTGTAATCTGTGTCTTAAAATTAAGAGCACTATAATCAATTACCATTTAATTTGAAGGGGATACGAAAAGCGGGATATCAAGTGTTTATCTTGATCTTATTATTCTTTTGAAGCTTCCCTGAACCTCTCAACCACAAAGTCCCTGTCCATGGATACCAGGAAGTACCCCAGCCGCGGACCGCTCTTGGTACCAAGCAGTGCCTGGTAGATGGTCTGGAACAGTTTCTTCGGGTTTAAGTCCAATTCCCTTGCAAGATCATATATCCCATCGTGGATAGCCTGCCCATCCTCGTATCCGGGCATGCGTTCTGACAATATTTTCATGACCTGCCTTTGCTGGGTATTGAAATTCCTGACCTCCGGCGGCAGGGTCTTTTGTATACTGAACTTCACCATAGGAGGAGCAAAGGATTCCAGCCATTTATCGGCATTACCGGCCCGCTGCCGTACCTTCTCTACATCGGTTACATCATACCCGCCCCGCTCCAGTACAGTCAGTAAGTAATCGAAACTATGGTCGGCTATCTGGACCGCAGTGACCATATGCCTGAAAGGAATCTTTGCAGCCCCGTCCCCGCCGGCCTGGGATAACTGGTAAGCCCTCATATCCAGGCTCTCATCAAGGTTGTCGTATTCATCAATAAGGTTCAACAACGGCAGCCCGGGATCGAACTCGATGTGCTTTTCAGGCTTGCTCCTGATGATTAGGTACCTCAACACCTCAGGAGGTAAGATTTCCAGCATATCGCTGATGGATACCGTAACCCCTGTGGAAGATGACATGGCACCCTTGCCCTTTAGCATTATCCATTCATAGACAATGGGGTGAGGTGCAGGGTAATCGTAAACTTCGGCTGATATCCGCTTCCCTGTATCGTATGAGCCCCCGGCAGAAGCATGGTCCTTACCGAACGGTTCGATGGTAACACCCAGGATGGGCCACCGTGCCGGCCAGTCCACCCTCCAGGTGAGCTTGCCGCCGCCTAGCATGGATACAGTGCCGGTTGAGCCGCATGAACAGGAATAGTCCACGGTTTCGGCATCAGTGTCAAAGCCTGTGACCTTTGTAGTGGTCAGCCTGCCGCAGTCGTTGCAGATGGGGTTGAACGGGTTCCAGTCAGGTTCAAGGGTGCGACTCGATACCTCTTCGAGAATTCGGGCGATCTCATCCCTCTTTACCAATGCTGTCTTGATAGCGTCCACAAATGCCCCTTCCTTGTAGAGCTTATCAGCATGGTGGATCACGGGATGGATGTCCAGTTTATCCATGGAATCAATAAATGGTTCAAGGAAGTGTTCGGCATAGCTGGTGTGGTGGGTGCAGGGGCAAGGTATTTCGGACAGGGGTTTGCCTACATGCTCTTTATAACTCTCATCAAGGAACGGATAGACCTTACGCAGCGGGTCATACGTATCAGCTATATATATCAGGGTGGCGTCGCCCCCTGCATCCCGCAAAGCGCGGTAGACGGCATCGGCTGTCAGTACTTCACGCATGTTGCCAATATGGATATTGCCCGAAGGTGTTATGCCCGAAGCAACGATATGCCTGCTGCTCTTTTCAAGTGCTTCTTTTGCTACTACATCTGCCCAGTGTATAGTTTCTGCCATGCTGTCTCACTTCAAGATGTTGGTAGATGCATTAAACGATATTAAATGTTTAGTATCCGGGCAGTAGCGGTATGCTGTAAGTCAGGCAATGCTTACGGCACACACCAAGTTATTCTAAGATACGTGCATCCCGTAATATTCATATAGAAGTACAAACATGTAAAACAAAATTGTATTAACAATAATCATTAGCAACAGGAGGAACATATTTTCATGGCAGCACAATTAGGAGGACAGCCAGTATTTATCCTTCGCCCAGGGACAGAACGTTCCAGGGGTAAGGAAGCACAGAACAGTAATATCATGGCGGCCAGGGCAGTAGCCAATGCCGTTCGTACCACACTTGGTCCTAAAGGCATGGATAAGATGATGGTGGATTCAATGGGCGACATTGTAATAACCAATGACGGTGCCCAGATTCTACGGGAAATGGATATAGAACATCCCGCAGCCAAGATGCTGGTAGAAGTGGCCAAGACCCAGGACGATGAAGTAGGCGACGGCACCACTACAGCGGCAGTATTGGCAGGTGAACTGCTGAAAAAGGCAGAGGAACTGCTCGACCAGGAGGTTCATCCCACTATCATCGCAGAAGGGTACAGAATGGCCTCAGATAAGGCAAAAAAGATCCTGGAAGGAATGGTCAGGGAAGTATCGGGAGATGATGAAGCACTCCTGTTAAAGATAGCAGGGACTGCCATCACTGGTAAGGGTGCAGAGAACGCAAAGGATAAACTTGCCAACCTGGCAGTTGTTGCAGTGCGCTCTGTGGTCGAGACAACAGATGGTAAAAAGAGTGTAGACCGGGAAGACATCAAACTTGAAACGAAGACCGGTGCCAGTGTAGAGGAATCGGAACTTATCGAGGGCATGATGGTGAACAAGAGCAGGGTACATGAGAATATGCCCAAGCGTATCGAAAATGCCAGGATACTGCTGCTCAATGCACAGGTGGAGATCCATAAGACCGAAATGGATGCAGAGATCAACATCACATCCCCTGACCAGCTGCAGTTGTTCCTTGACCAGGAAGAGAAAATGCTGAAGGATATGGTGGACAAGATTGTAAAAAGCGGTGCAAATGTCCTGTTCTGCCAGAAGGGTATTGATGATATAGCACAGCATTACCTGGCAAAGGAAGGAATATTTGGCATCCGAAGGTTCCTGAAAAGCGACTTTGAGAAAATGGCACGGGCAACCGGTGCCACCATTGTCAATAATATTAACGAGATATCCGAGTCCGACCTGGGATTTGCCGGCCTGGTAGAGGAACGCAAAATGGGCGGAGAGGATACTACATTTGTCACCAAGTGCAAGAACCCAAAGGCAGTATCAGTGATCCTGAGGGGCAGTACCGAGCATGTTGTGAACAATGTGGAAACTGCCTTCGAAGACGCCACCAGGGTAGTTGGAGTGGTCATAGAGGACGGTAAACTGGTAGCTGGCGGCGGTTCACCTGAAGTGGAACTGGCGCTGAGGTTAAAGGAATATGCAGCCACGCTCAAGGGCAGGGAGCAGCTTGCAGTGACCGCCTTTGCTGAAGCACTTGAAGTAATCCCGCGCACACTTGCCGAGAACGGCGGACTGGACCCCATCGACAAACTGGTGGAACTGCGTAGCCAGCATGAGAAGGGTGTGAAGACTGCCGGCCTGAATGTGATCACCGGTGAAGTGACAGATATGTGGGAAGAAGGCGTGGTAGAGCCTCTGAGGGTAAAGACCCAGGCATTGAACTCTGCGACAGAATCCGCTACAATGATCCTCAGGATCGATGATGTCATTGCATCCAGCGCTACCGGCGGCATGGGCGAGGGAATGCCGCCAGGTGGAATGCCAGGCGGCATGCCGGATATGGATTTTGACATGTAAATTGCGTGCTGTGCCCGCGGGCACAGCCAATATCTTTTTTATTTGTTCTATTACGTTATTCTTAATTACAGGAAAGCTCAACAGGCTACCAGACTATAAAATCCCAAGGGGTAATCCCAGTGAACGTGCTTGACACATCAAAACACACAAAAGATGAATTGACCGAGATACTGAGAAAGGAACTGGCAGATAACCCTATCTTGTATCTCACCGGCCCGCAGGGTTGCGGCAAGACCACCCTCAGTGTCGGAATGGCAGATGAGAACGTTGGTGCCATCTATGAGGGGCGGGCACGTTCGGCCCAGCCTGTAATAATCATCCAAAAGGATGTAACAGATAAAATGGAACAGGAGATTGTGGAACGGCGAAAGCTCCCGATCTTTGATGGGGATGACCCCATATATGTGGATGTGAAAATGCTGGATAAGCTCAATTACATCATTGAAAATGTCTTTGATGTAATGGAACTGGGCGAAGAGCACTTATTCAATGAGATATCACAGTTGGCAGCCCAAATTGGGATTAAACCCAAGCAGATAGAGATTATTGCCGATGAAGATATGCTGGTGAGGCGCAGGCTTCAGCGCCATATGGATGCCAAAGACAGGCTGGAAGAACTGCTGAAAAAGGAAAAAAAGTATGGTATAAAGTCCAATCTGTTGGGTATCCAGGGTGCTAAGGTCCTGGATATAGTGAACCGGGAAGGGGTCGGAAACTATGATGATAGTCAATTCTCAAGGACTGTGGAGGATTTTGACAGGATATTACCCACCAGGGATATGACCCTTGGCCAGTGCCTGCTTAAGGTAGTGGAGATATCCAATGAGGAGGGAAAGGAATCCGGTTTTCTGGTCATGCATACTGATGATGGCGAGCAGAAGATCATCAGCGACCTTGTTGTGGGAAAACATGAGAATTCCATGATCGGTGTAACATTGCTGGAAATATATGTAGGGTACAGGCAGAGCCGGCATATGTACCAGACCTATAAGAGCAATCTGGAAGGAAAGGTGGAAGTCATACACTCTTTCACACCCGAATTGCAGCTTGAGGTGGGATTCAAACAACTCGCGAACATGAACCTTGATTACATTTCTGAAGAGGATGACACCGGATTAGTGTCCGTTGCCGATAAAGCAGCTGCTGATAGGTTTGGTATTATCGTCAGTGTAGTGGATACTGACGGTAATATAGAATCATCAGAACCAAAGAGGATAGAGGAACTCGAAAGGATAATGTTCGAGGCCTACCAGGAATTCAAGGCTGCCCATGGTTTGAACGTATAGTGGTATAGTGGTACAATGTTCAAATATGTGGAAAATATTATGGGTTTTTCAAGGGAAGCTTTTGAAGAGGCCTACAACCAGGGATTACAGTCTGATGACAGATCAGTTGAAATGGATCTGACCAACAGGACATATGAACGGGTAGTGGAACTGGAATCCGGGAATAATAGCATCGAAATGATCATGGTAGGGTTTGAGAAGACTATTATTTTGTATGAAGAAGGGATGTACGAAGTTATCCAGATGGAAAAGTCATAACTGTGAATACCCGGTTCGTCCTGAAGATGCAGGAATATCAATATCGATAAATTGATATTACCCTGAGTTATATAATTTAATAATATAATTTGATTATCCTTTTCAAAGAAGTGTATAACCATGTTCCTACCTACACCTGGAGATATAAAGAAGCGCAGGCTCGATCTTAACCTGACCCAGAACGAACTGGCCAAACTTGCAGGTGTGAGCCAGCCCCTTATTGCCAGGATCGAAGCAGGGGATGTGGATCCAAGGCTTTCTACATTGACCAAGATATTCGATGCATTTGATGCTACTGAAAAAAAGAGGGTACTGGCAGGGGATATTATGCATTCTCCTGTGATACATACACATTCCGATTCGTCTGTGGAAGAGGCTGTAGATATTATGGAAAGTGAAGGTTTCTCCCAGGTGCCTGTTATCGAGAACGGTGTACCTGTGGGCAGCATCTCTTCTGATACGGTTGTCCACTACATGACCGAAAGCGATACTGATAAACTATCCAATATGCAGGTCAGTGATATCATGGGCAGTTCTTTTTCCACTGTCCCGAAGGACACGGTAGTCAGTACCATCTCACACCTGCTTGAACAGAGTCCGGCTGTGCTGGTGATGGAAAGGGGCAAGGTAGTGGGTGTGGTTACCCAGCACGATGTTATGAAACTGGTGCATAAGAAATAACAATTTAACACGAACAAGAGAGACCTGAAATGTTACCTGAGGACGATTATAAGAAGATTGCAAAGCGGCTGGGCAGGGAGCCCACCGAAGTTGAACAGGGTTGTTTTTTGAACCTGTGGAGCGAACACTGCTCGTACCGTTCCAGCTCATCGATATTGAAAACCTTTACCACCACAGGTGAGCGGGTCATCATCGGTCCAGGGGATGATGCCGCTATTGTCCGTCTTGAGGACGGCTGGGTAATGGCCATCGGGATGGAGAGCCATAACCACCCATCATATGTTGACCCCTACAACGGTGCAGCCACAGGTGTGGGTGGGATCGTGCGGGATATTATTTCCATGGGTGCACGGCCCATAGCCCTGATGGACCCATTGTATTTCGGGCCGCTCGATAATGAAAAGAACAGGTATCTTTTCGAGCATGTGATAATGGGCATTGCCGGATACGGTAACTGCATCGGCGTACCTGTGGTGCGGGGAGAGGCCTATTTCCATGAAAGTTTCAGCGGTAACCCCCTGGTGAATGTGGTATGCGTGGGCCTGGCCCGCGAGGATAAGATCGTTACTGCCACTGCCCAGAAGGCTGGCAACAAGCTGGTGCTAATGGGTTCGTCCACTGGCAGGGACGGGATGGGCGGTGCGTCCTTTGCATCAAGGGACTTAAGCGAGGAATCGGAATCCGAGGAACGGCACAGTGTCCAGATAGGCGATCCCTTCGCAGAGAAACTTGTCATGGAAGCCACTCTTGAAGCCATTGATATGGGATTGGTACTGGCATGTCGTGACCTTGGAGCCGCAGGCCTTGTCGGGGCCAGCAGCGAGATGGCAGCCAATGGCGAACTTGGTGCATATATTATTGCTGATAATGTTCACCTGAGAGATGAGAGCCTGACACCCTTTGAGATAATGATATCCGAATCCCAGGAGCGCATGGTACTGGAAGTGGAGCCCGGTAATGTAGATAAGGTGCTGGCAATAGCAGACAAATACGACCTCAAGGCCAACCTGATCGGCGAACTCACACAAAAAACCCAGTATGTGGTGGAGTATAAGGGTGAAATAGTAGCAGATATGCCAATACTGTTCCTGTGCGGCGGCGCACCCACATCCGAGATGGACTTCATACCGCCCGGCATAGAGAGGAATGCTGAAAAACCGCCCGTGCCCGGAGATATCAAGGACACAATCTTAAAACTGCTTGCCAGACCCAATATCGCTTCAAAGGAATGGTTATACAGGCAGTATGACCATGAAGTGCAGGTGCGTACAGTGATCAAGCCGGGTATGGATGCCGGTGTACTGCGGATCATTGACGATACCCAGGGACTTGCCCTGTCCTGCGGCTGTAATCCTGCCCATGTTGAGGCTGACCCTTACAACGGCGGGGCCGGAACAGTTATAGAGAATGCCATGAACCTTGCTGCTGTGGGAGCCAGACCCATAGCACTGGTGGACTGCCTGAACTTCGGGAATCCTGAGCGCTCTGAGATATTCTACCAGTTCAAACAGGCATCATTGGGACTGGGCGATGCTGCAAGGAAATTGAAGACACCTGTGGTAGGTGGAAATGTATCTTTCTACAACGAGAGTGACGAGTTCGGGAGTGCCATTGCACCCACGCCGAGCATCGGCATGGTGGGATGGGTCAGGGACCTGGGGACCATTCCTGCAGGTACCTTCCGGCACACGAACGAGACCGTGATACTTGTGGGTGATACAAAGGACGAGCTCGGGGCAAGTGAGTATTATTCCATGCTTGGGCTGGACAACAATGGTATTACGCCCGGGTTGCCTGAGAATATTGATACGGTCATCGATACACTGGTACGTGCCGTGGAATCTGGTCTTATAACAGCCGCACATGACATATCCAACGGCGGGCTGGCAGTTACGCTGTGCGAGATGGTGGAACAGATAGGTGCAGAAATTGATATTACAGGTATATGTGCAAGGGACGATGATGCCCTGTTCTCGGAATCATACGGCAGGATGGTCATCACTACCAGTGAACCGGAAGAAGTGCTGGATATGATGTCAGGTATTGACTGTACAGTACTTGGAAAGACAAGTGGAAATGGTCTGTCAATTAAAACCCGCAATAGTAACCTGAACTTGTCAAAAGATGAAATAGAAGATGCCAGGAACAGTCTCTCCCGGCTGATGATGGATTGATTATAGTCAAGAACCAAACAATTTAAACTATCTTTGCGGACTTTGCGCTCTTTGCGGTGACAAAAATCATACACCGCAAAGCACGCAAAGAGCGCAAAGTGTTTAGGATATATGTCAAAACTATAGTTCCCGAATTTAACTTTTTCTCATACCCTTAATGATCTTCCTGATAAATACAAGAACGACCAGGATTACAATTACGCCTCCCGGGATCACAAGGTCGTTAATGTTGCTTTTTGGATCCTCATCTTCCACGTTCGGGGTCTGTAATGGTGTGGGCGTGGGCGTGGCATTTTCAGGCTCTATATATATGGCTGCAGCCCATACATCCAAGTTCAGGTCCTGGTACGTGGTATATGCCAGCATTGTACCGTCATGGCTCCAGTCAGGCTGGGTCTGGTCCCTGGATTCCCGGATCAGGGTTGTATTATTAGTACCGTCTGGTCTGATAATCCGTATGTCAAAATCGCCGTTCTCATCAGAGGAATAGGCGATCCAGTTTCCGCAGGGGCTCCATGCCGGGTCGAGCTGTTCATAGCTGTCATTGGTAACCTGGATATTATTAGAGCCGTCAGCGTTCATTACCCAGAGATCGCCATCGAATGAATAAACTATCCTGGAACTATCAGGGCTCCATGCCGGTGTCTTGACAGTTGTCTGGTAAAAGGTCAACCTGGTAATGTTTGAAGTATCAGGTTCCATGGTCCAGATCTCATAATTATAGTTGACCCTGCCCAGGTACAGTATCTTTGTATTGTTATGGTTCCAGAAAGGGTTCTGCTGGTCGGTTTTATTGCTGCTTAATTGCCTGGGTATGACATCTTCATCTTCTGCGATCCAGATGTCAAGGTGGCGGTCGCGCTTGAAGGAATACTGGGAGGTATATAATATTCCTTTTTCTCCCCAGTCAGACTGGCCCAGCCAATCAGAACTCTGGAGATGCATAACCTTGTTGGAACCGTCCAGGTCCATAATCCACAATTCATAGCCATAGCGCCCGTCTACAGTATAGACGAGTTTAGAATCATCAGGGGCCCAGGATGGGTCATATTCCTCCATCGAACTATTGGTCAACTGGAACGGGGCGGTCACACTGGGTAAATCACCGGCTGTGGCTGAAGGAACAAAGCACAGCAGGATTGTGATGAGAATGAAAGATATTTTTATTTTCCTCATGATTTCACGTCAATATTTTTTTTCAGGCTTGAAATTGTAGATATTTATGATAAAATTTATTTCAGGTTTACCAGTAATACTTTATAAGCCTAATCATATAAATCATTGGGCTATTCCCGTGATTTTTGAGATTTTTTATTATTTTCTGGTATGATCCAGAAAACCGCAGAGGTACGCAGAGATACGCAGAGAAAAATAACACCCTCTGCGATCCTCCGCGCCCTCTGCGTTTAATCTTTTTGCCATGACCCATTTATCCGGAAGAAAATAAAAAGTCTCTGATTTTTTTATGTCAATGGACAGCATTTATGTTAATTAACCACATTATCCGGTTACAGGTGAAGGAAAAATGGCAATCCATCCAATTGAATTTCGTTACGGTACTGCTGAAATGAAGCAGGTATGGAGTGAAGAATCTAAACTTATAAAATTACTCCAGGTAGAGGCAGCCCTGGCCAGGGCTGAAGCTGATGTGGGCATGATACCAGGGGATGCAGCCGATACTATTGCAGCAGCAGTGGATAGTGTGAAACTTGAACGGGTAAATGAGATAGAGGACGAGATACACCACGATATGATGGCTGTGGTCATGGCAATGTCAGAGCAGTGTGGGACAGCAGGCAAATGGGTTCATTTCGGTGCTACTTCCAATGATATGCTGGATACCCAGCTTGCCCTGCAGATAAAGGAGAGTATTGCCCTGCTGCGCAGCAAGACGGTAGCTGTCAGGGATGCCCTTGTTGAAAGGGCCAATGAGCATAAAACCACGGTGTGTGTCGGCAGGACACACGGGCAGATAGGGGTGCCCACTACCTATGGCCTGCGCTTTGCAGTCTGGGCCAGCGAGATGGACAGGCACCTCACAAGACTGGACGAACTGGAGCCCAGGGCCGCAGTGGGCCAGATGACGGGTGCTGTAGGTACCCAGGCTGCATTCGGGGCGGATGGTATTGAGATACAGCGGCGTACCATGGAATACCTGGGGCTGGGCAGTGTGGAGGTATCCACCCAGATCATACAGCGGGACAGGCATGCCGAGTTCGTGATGTGGATGGCAAACACTGTCACTACCCTGGATAAGATATGCGTGGAATTTCGCTCTTTGCAGCGCAGCGAGATTGCAGAAATAGAGGAGAGTTTCGGCAAGAAACAGGTGGGTTCATCCACCATGCCCCACAAACGCAATCCTATTAAGAGTGAACAGGTGTGCGGGCTGGCCCGGATAGTCAGGGCAATGGTTGAGCCTGAACTGCTGAACAATACCCTGTGGGATGAACGTGACCTGACCAACAGTTCCTGCGAGCGTGTGATCTTCCCAGAGACCTGCGTGCTCACAGACCACATACTGAAACTGGCTGAGGGTATTATTGCAAATCTGCGGTTCTTTCCTGAGAATATCAAGCGCAACCTGGAGCTTATGCGCGGGCTGAACATGGGCGAGGCTGTGATGATCGAGCTGGCCAAGCGGGGTGTGGGCAGGCAGGAGGCGCATGAGATTGTGAGGACCAGCGCCATGGAGGCCCGCGAGTCGGGCAGGCATATGAAGGAGGTACTGATGAAACGGTCTGAGGTGACTGAGTTTATTAGTGCTGGGGAGATTGAGGGTGTTATGGACCCTGAGGGGTATATTGGTACTGCGGTGGAGCAGGTGGAGGCTGTTGTGGGGCGGTTGAGCGGAAAAAGCATTAATACTTGAAAAGGGAACTCTAGTATGGGAAGATTTCATCATGAGAATTTTTTTAATTCTTGTGTTATTGGTACTCATTTCAGGATGCATAGCCAGTGAGCCAGATGGAGAGACCCTGATAGAGGAGGATATAAATATGGATGCAATATCGATTTCTTCAGAAGTATTTAAGAACGGGGGTATGCTGTCGTCCGAATACACCTGCGACGGCAGTGATGTATCACCCGACCTGTCCTGGGACACCGTCCCCGCAGGCACACAATCCATCGCCCTGATAGTGGACGACCCAGACGCTCCAGGCAAAACCTGGGTCCACTGGGTGATCTACAATATACCTGCTGGCAGCACGGGACTGCCCGCTGCGGTACCAAAGAACAAGACCCTGGACGACGGCAGCCTGCAGGGCAAGAACGACTTTGGCAGGATCGGCTATAACGGACCCTGCCCGCCGCCGGGCAAACCCCACAGGTATTTCTTCAATGTATATGCCCTGGATACTACACTTAGCTTAAAGAGCGGTGTAACCAAATCCCAGCTTGAAACTGCCATGTCAGGGCACATCATAGCACAAGGAGAGATGATAGGGAAATACGGGCGCTGATCAGCATTAGTGAATTCAGGAATTCCCAGTAAAAAGAACTGTTATTTCACCAATGCATTGTAATTACAATGCTAAAACCCATACATGCAATGATATATAATACAGAAGACCAAATATAAAACAGTGATAAAAATGCCAGAAATGATTGCATTGCCTGCAACAATTGAAATGGAAATGAAGGCATTGGTCGGGGATGGACATTATGCGAATCTCAATGAAGCAATAAAAGACGCATTCAGGACTTTATTAAATGTCAGACCTGAACTGAAAACCTCAGCAGTGATAGAACTTTACAAAGAAGGTGAAATATCCATAGGTAAAGCTGCTGAAATGGTCGGTGTATCAACTATCGAATTCAAAGACATTCTTGTAATTAGGGGCATTCGCCGAGAGGTGGGCTCAAGAAGTAAAAAAGAGCTTGACGAAGGCGTTGAACTGATTAATAAGTTGAGAAAATGACATCGTTAGTCTTTGATACTGATGTTCTCAGCACATTTGGCAAGATAAAACGGCTTGACCTTTTGGAAAAGTTATTCCCTGATGCAGACTTCTCAATTCCAACCTCAGTCAATAATGAACTTTTCAAGGCAAAGGATTGCGGATATGAGTTCGTTGATCATATAACAGACTCCCGGATATTCGAAGTCACACTACTTAGACAAGAAGATTTAGGTTTTTTAGAAAAACTGCGTGATGAACGGCGAAAGTTGGGACTTGGTGAATTGGAATGCATATCCATTTGCAAACACCGGGACAGCGTTTTGGTTACAAATGATACGGCTGCCAAGTAAGTTTGTGACCATTATGATATTAAATTCATTGATCTGAGCATGCTTCTTAAGTCATTGATAGTAACTGACATCCTCACATCCAAAGAAGTGGAAGCATTGATTGATGAAATTGAAGACAAAGATAAAGTAATAATCTCAAATGCGGATTACATTTTGAACAGTAATGACCTGTAACATTGTGCTTTTACCATTGGCTTAGTCCACATTTAAATATAGTACTTGTTGCACCTATCTACACCCACTAACACTGCAATCACCGACCATACCTACATCCTACCCTGGTTTGTGGTTATCAGGCTTGTGCCTGGGAACGGTGATATTAGGGGGGCCTGGAGCGGTGGGGCCGGTATAAGGGAAGTTCTGGACCAGACAGTGGATGGTACTGGTGGGCGGGGTCAGATAGAGCCAAAGTTCCCGAAGTTTTAAGCGCATAATTTTATACATTTGGAAAATATTTCTGCATCAGGGTATCCATTTAATTTTCCTGCCGTTACGGCTTCTTCGAACACTTTGGCTGGAATATCTATTTTTCCGTACAGGTCTTTTAGTAACTTGAGTTTATTGTACCGGGCAAGCCAGATCAGAATGCCGGTGTCAGCTATTGTCATAGATCACTGATTTCTCTTAGCAGTCTGTTTTTTGAATAATGCACGCTGATCCCGCGTTCTTTCAATTTTTTAAAAAGCTCATGCCGCGATAGGCGGGTTATCTCAACCATTCTACCAATTGAGATTTTACTTTGCTTGTACTGTTCGGCCGCATGTTCGATCTTTGTTTCTTTCAAACCTTTGTCCAGCAATTCACGCAGAAAGGTAGAGCGTTCCACATGCTCCTCGTGTGCCAGTCTGGTAATCTCTTTAAGCATGCCCGGTGCAATTCGCAAGGAAACCACACTGTATGTCATGTAATTTAATAAAATACGATTGTTTATAAGATTTTCTTTGGATCAAGTGCTTTTTTTTCCAAAAATGAATTGAAACAGTTTCCTTTTAGTGCAAAAGCTAATCCAGGCGGCGAGGGGCAATCTATTGTCATGCTCTGGCGGGTACGACTTATAGAATGCCGGAGGGGGATATCGGGACTGCGGTTGCGCAGGTGGAGGGCGTGGTTGAGCGGTTGAGGGGAAAAAAAGCATTAGGGGAATGAGAGTATGTTACAATTCACCTCATATTTCTATTTGTAGACTAATTGATACCCTTTTCAACCAACAAATTTGCTATGGTCTTTAAAATATAATTTAAAGGTATCCCTTTCAAAAAGTAGGGTAATAATATTTGTATAAATCATTGTTTATATTTATCTGTCGCCGAATAAGGAAGAGCGATTACTCGCTCTTCCTCTTCTAAGATCCGTACGTGCGACTTTTACCGCATACGGCTCAAGCCTTCCATAACCCTTGTATAGGGCAGCAGTTATCATTTCGATAATTGCTTTTGTAATTCCGGTCTGCAGCCTATTAACACATTTAGCGTCTGTGAGTCTCTCGCTTTTCAGCGTCGTTGAGTATCTTACATTGATAGGTTTGCCTCCATTCATACAATGGAACACCATTGGTAAGTCTGCGCCCTTTCGGGTTAAGGCAAATCTTGAACCTCTATACACCTCATTACAAGGTGTCCTTTGCTTTTTACCAATTCCTATACCCACTATGCCATCGTTTGCCCTCACGGGGTCACTACCCGGATTTTCCGGGAGCATATTGGGCTTACCAAGTTCTACATCACAGATAATTGTGAAAGCCTTAGAAGCCATCTGTAAGCCGGAAACCGTCTGTTCATTCCCTGTAACGTCTCTGCAGCCGTTATAGTCTGATTTCGTACCTTTTGGTTTAAGCGTAACAATCCGCTTTCGCTTATCCTGTGTTACGACTCTTTCGATGGTTCGCATTACACTCTTCATAGCGTTCTTATCCTGGCAGTTAATCCGAATCGGATTTTCTGATTTTTTTTTCCACGTTGTCCCGCAGGCTTACTACGTGGGCGTTACCATCCACGCATTCTGCGGTAGGATTACCCCGAATGAAAGGGGTAGCCACGAGGGCAATCTGTGATATAACTTCTTGTCGACAAACAGAGAGCACAGAGGACACAGAGAAGAAATTCTCTGTGGCTATTATTTTTGCCCTCAGATTTGAAGTGGATACTGATTTATCTAAAATTAATTTGTAAATTTCATTGATCATGCCATATACACCTCTATTTCATAATGTTTGACACAAAATCACTTAAAAATTGCTTTAACTACGAATCAATTCGTAGTTGCCTGTGATATTAATAA
>Ga0255452_1037_pt1 | contig 15607 bp, 16 predicted proteins | sample ANMaggQLBNCT01D9_FD_182652 | JGI IMG/M metagenome (GOLD analysis project Ga0255452, IMG submission 182652) | Sediment cell enrichment communities from methane seep in Santa Monica Basin, California, United Staets - ANME aggregate JGI... | ecosystem: Environmental > Aquatic > Marine > Cold seeps >...
CTTAGCTTTGGGACAAAATTATTTTAGATTCAATACGCTGCGGCTTTTTTTGAAGGATTTATCACGAAAACCTGCTGCTATGCGGCGGTTGGCTGGTAGGTTGGGGGTGCTACGGGCGGAGTTTGGTCGAATCGGGTAGCGTGTATGATCAGGCGAAGCGGGAGGATTGCGGTTGTAAGTGACAGCCAGTATGTGCTTTAAATCTTACTTTTGCATAACTTACATAAACCTGTAGTTTTATACAACTAAAATATGTCTGGAGCAATCACTTTTATACCTCCCCCCCAAATTGCAAAAGAACTAGATGCAATCACTGAGCTGGGAGTATACAAGGATAAAAACGCTTTCATCCTGGATGCAATCAATACACTGCTCTCGTCCCATGTGGAACTGCGGGTCTCGATAGCATGCAAGCTTTATGAAAATGAGGATGTGTCGCTTGGAAAAGCTGCAGAGATCGTGGGGACCAGTATTGAAGAGATGAAAATAATCTTATCGGAGCATGGAATTAAACTTAAGGTCGGAACTTCAATATCAAATACGCAAGACCGTGCACACGCGGTCTTGGGTCTGATCCGGGGCAGTTGAATGCGTTTAGTTTGTGATACTGACTTCCTTAGTGCACTTCAAAAGATAGACCGTATTGATCTGATCTATGAAGTATTCGGTGTTGATAGGATATATGTTACGCAAGCGGTTATAGACGAGCTTGCAAAGGCACCTTTTTTCTACGACTTCATCCGGAAAACAGAACGAATTGAACGTGTGGTTGTGGACGAAGTACCATCACATATAAGTTCTGCAATGCTCGGTAAAGGTGAGACTGATTCGATTTCTTATGCATTGAAGACAAAATCCATTTTTCTTTCAAATGACAAAAAGGCCGGGGGATTCGCAGAGGATTTAGGAGTGATGGTGGTAGATGTTATTTCGTTCTTACTTGTTTGCAGGGAGATCGGCGTACTTGGTTTGAATGATATCGAGCATATTATAGAATTACTGAAAAAACGCGATTACATGGAATTTAATGAAAACCAGAAAAAATTGTTGCTGCGTGAATGATCACTGCGTTAGTGGATAGGATTGAAGGAAAACAATGATTGCAAAATAATAGGGTCATTGGAATAATTCGAAGATCAATTGTACCAAGAAAATCCCCTGGTCGGATTTACCTGGAGTACATCAGGTTATACCTGATATACAACAAGAAAGTGACTCAAATAAAGTTAGGAAATTATGATATGAAAACAATAGTAACAGGCGGCGCAGGATTCCTAGGTTCACACCTTTGCGACCTCCTGCTCGAAAATGGGCACGAGGTCATCTGTATTGACAATCTTGTGACTGGTGACACCCGGAATATCGAACACATCGATTCGGACAGGTTTACATACCTGCAGCACGATGTCACAAAACCCCTCTATTTTGGCGACAGGATCAACTACATATTCCATCTCGCGTCTCCCGCATCTCCTATCGACTATCTTGACCTGCCCATCCAGACGTTGAAGGTAGGAGCAATCGGCACCTACAACATGCTGGGGTTGGCAAAGGAGCAGGGGGCGCGCTTTTTGCTCGCATCCACATCCGAGGTCTACGGCGACCCGCTTGTGAACCCGCAGCCGGAAAGCTACTGGGGCAATGTGAACCCGATCGGCCCGCGGGGTGTGTATGATGAGGCGAAGCGGTATGCTGAGGCGATAACGATGGCGTACCACCGGTATCACAATATGGATACGCGGATCGTGCGCATCTTCAATACCTATGGGCCGCGCATGCGTGCTGGTGATGGACGGGTGGTGCCGAATTTCATTAACCAGGCGCTGCGCGGGGAGGATATTACGGTATATGGGGATGGTAAGCAGACGCGGTCGTTCTGTTATGTATCGGATCTTGTTGATGGGATCTATCGGCTGATGATGTCGGATTATGCGGAGCCTGTGAATATTGGTAATCCTGATGAGATGAGCGTGCTGGAGTTTGCTAAGAGGGTCATTGAGGTTACCGGGAGTGATTCTATGGTTGTGTTTGAGGAACTGCCTGTGGATGATCCGAAGGTCAGGAGGCCGGATATATCAAGGGCGAAGGAAGTGCTGGGGTGGGAGCCGGTAGTGGGGTTGGGAGATGGGTTGAGGGAGACTGTGGGGTATTTTCGAAAATGCCAAATGAATAGGGCGTAATCTCAAATGCTGATGAAGTCTACTTCAATATGAGGGATCAAGATTTTATGGAGTTCATCGTTATTACCACATCCACAGGTACATAAGTTATATAGGCATGTGCGAAGTAAATATGATTGATATAATGCTGTTTGAGCAAGAACTGACCAACTTCTTCCGTAGCATAGATAGTGTTAACTTTGCCTATCTGTTCGGGTCGATTGTCAGGGGAGATACAAATGGGTTAAGCGATGTCGATATCGCAGTTATGCTGGATGAAAGCCTCTCTAAAAAAGATATGTTTAATAAGGAGTTGGACCTTATCAGCGAACTTACATGTGTGCTCAAGTCGGATAAGATTGACCTGGTCGTGCTAAACGATGCGCCTCTTCTCCTGAAATATAATATTATAAAGGACGGTCATGTTCTAAAATCTGATGAGACGAAGCGTATAGCTTTCGAGACCGGTGTCATGTCCAGATACCTGGATGAACAGTATTATATAAAGCGGCATACTGATATGATATTGCAACGGATTGCCAGGAGTGGCTTTGCATGAATGATGAGATTGCATCCAAGCTGGAAATGCTTGAGGATACATAGCAATCCTGAAGGGATATCAGCACCATGATGTCGAAGACCTCATGCGTGATCATACATTGAGGGGGCAGTGGAACGGTACATAGAGGTTGCACTGGAATGTATGATAGATATTGGTGAGATGATCATCTCCAAGGAGAAACTGAAACGACCTGATACGTACAGGGACGTTTTCCTGCTACTTGGTGAGCATGGTATCCTGCCTGATGATTTTGCTAAAGATCTGGCACCAGCAGCCGGGTTCAGGAATGTACTGGTACATATGTATGCGAAAATAGACATTGAGAGACTCTATTATTATCTTGAGAACAATCTGGAAGATATGGAACGGTTTGGTGGGTATATTGCACGGTATCTGATTAAGGGCTGATCTGTGGATGGTTCACTGCTTCACCGCAAAGAGCCTAAAGTTTGCAAAGACGTTGTAACCTTAATTTTTCGTGTTTTGTGGCGCATTATTTCATAAATTATATATTTTAACAGCCATGATTTGGCCAACCACCGAAAATTACTTCCCATGGCTGTCTCCCGCTTTAGACAAATTCTTAGGTAGCATCTTCCAGCAATAACGATTATTATAGATTCGAACATATACGGGTTAATATAAAGTTAGACAATGCTAATAACAGCCAACCCTTACCCTCATGAGGAGATGAAAATATAAAATCCATAATACTTGCCGGCGGCTCCGGCACCCGTCTATGGCCTTTAAGCAGGGAACTTTACCCAAAACAATTCTTGAAATTCTCAGGCACTTCATTATTCCAGGATACCCTGCGCAGGTGCCTTAAAGTATCTGGTATATCAGAAATATTTGTAGTCACAAGTGAAAAACAGAAGTTCTTCGTGTACGGGCAGATCGAAGAGCTTGAACTTGATGTCCCAAAGGAAAACATCCTTCTGGAACCTGAAGGAAAAAACACACTACCTGCCATTTGTTTTGGAATGCGTGAGATTAAAAAGATACATGGCAGTTCCACTGTCGGCGTATTCTCTTCAGACCACATCCTGGATGTCGATGCCATGGATACCATAGCAGGTGCAGAAAAGCTGACAGACGGGCATCTTGTCACATTCGGGATTGTCCCGGAATCCCCCCATACCGGTTACGGCTATATTAAACCCGGGCGTGCACTTGATGTGGGATATGAAGTCTCAGAATTTAAGGAGAAACCTGACCTGGAAGATGCCAGGCGGTATGTCGGGAACGGTTATCTCTGGAACAGCGGCATGTTCTTATTTGGCACTGAACTGTTCATATTAGAACTTCAACTACATGCGCCGCAATTATGGGATGAGTTCTTTAATTCAAACAGGGACATTAACGATGTCTACCATAACATCCCGGCTATATCGGTAGATTACGGGCTTATGGAAAAATCAGATCATGTCGCTGTTGTCAGGCTGGATAATAAGTGGGGCGATCTCGGGAACTTTGATGCTATGTATGCTGAATTTGACAAGGATGAACTGGGCAATGTGGTTTATAATTGTGTTGATGCATCCATTGATTCAAAGAGGAATCTTATTTTTTCATCAAAGAACAAGGCTGTCTCGCTGGTTGATGTGGATGATATGGTTGTGGTGGATACCAGGGATGCCCTGCTGGTATGTCCAAGAACCAGCAGCCAGAAGGTCAAGGATGTGGTATCCCGCCTGAAAGAGCAGGGTGATGAGCGGGCAGATATTCACCAGACCGTGTACAGGCCGTGGGGGACATATACTGTGCTTGAGAGTTCTGATAAGCATAAGATAAAGAATATCAGGGTGATGCCGGGTAAGAGGTTGAGTCTGCAGCTTCATAGACACAGGAGTGAGCACTGGGTGGTTGTTAAGGGGAGGGCGTGCGTGGAAGTTGATGGGGGGCAGAGGTGCCTGGTGGAGGGTGAGAGTACTTATATTAGTGCTGGTGTAAAGCACAGGCTGTTTAATCCTGGGGTGAAGCCTCTGGAGATCATTGAGGTGCAGTTGGGAGAGTATGTGGGTGAGGATGATATTGAGAGGTTCGATGATGAGTATGGGAGGGCGTGATTATGTACAAGATAGAGGACAGAAGTAAGATATATCAAAGCCACAATTTATCAGGGTGATATAAATGACCAAGGCAGCATTAATAACCGGAATCACAGGTCAGGACGGCGCATACCTCGCCGAGTTCCTGTTAAACAAAGGATACATCGTACACGGCATCAAACGAAGATCGTCCTCGTTCAACACCGAGCGCATAGACCACCTGTATAGGGACCCTCACGAGAGGAACGTGAATTTCTTCATGCACTACGGCGACCTGACCGACTCCACAAACCTGATCAGGATCATCCAGGAAACCCAGCCTGATGAAATATACAACCTTGCAGCCCAGAGCCATGTACAGGTCTCCTTCGATACGCCCGAGTACACTGCAAATTCCGATGCTGTGGGGACACTGCGCCTCTTAGAAGCCATACGCATCCTCGGCCTGGAAAAGAAAACAAAGTTCTACCAGGCCTCGACCAGCGAACTCTACGGTAAGGTCCAGGAGATCCCGCAAAGCGAGACCACACCTTTCTACCCAAGAAGCCCATATGGGGCAGCCAAGTTATACGCCTACTGGGTTACCGTGAACTACCGCGAGGCCTACGGCATGTTCGCGTGCAACGGCATCCTGTTCAACCACGAATCCCCGATCCGCGGCGAGACCTTTGTGACAAGGAAGATCACGATGGCTGTGGCAAGGATTAAGAAGGGGTTGCAGGAGAAGTTGTATCTCGGTAATCTGGATGCTAAGCGGGACTGGGGCTTTGCAGGTGATTATGTGGAGGCCATGTGGCTTATGCTCCAGCAGGACGAGCCTGATGATCTTGTGATCGCGACCGGTGAGACGCATTCGGTGCGGGAGTTTGTTGAGCTTGCGTTTGGGGAGGTCGGGATCGAGATTGAGTGGCGAGGGGAAGGCGTGAATGAGGTTGGAGTGGATGCTGCTACAAGGGATGTTCTGGTTGAGATCGATCCGCGATATTATAGGCCCACTGAGGTGGAGCTTTTGCTGGGGGACTCGACGAAGGCTAAGGAGAAGCTGGGATGGGAGGCAAAGGTCGGACTTCGGGAATTGGTGAAGATGATGGTTGAAGGGGATATGGGGAAGTTATAACTATTTTTCACATTTTATGAATATACTCGAATTTGTTATAATTTGCGTTCTCTGTACATCTGGCACATCGACGATACCATACAAACCATGTTCAACCTAAATGCCTTCTTCTCCCGCATCATGTCCATCGAGCCAATACGTCGGCAGAGTATAGTGTTCCTGATCTGGCAGATTGCATTCACTTTCATCGGATTTTTAAGTACGATGTACTTTGCGCGTACAGTGGGTGCAGATGTTCTGGGTGCGTATTTCCTGTTTATTGCATATTTTGGCATCATCAGCCTTATGACGGACGGCGGTTTTGGTGGTGCTGCAGTCAAGCGCATCAGTGAGGGAAAAGAACCTGATGCGTATTTCAGCGCGTTTGTTGTGCTGCGTTCTGTGTTCGTGACACTGGTTATAACGGCACTGCTCGCGTTTCGCAGCTACTTTGTGAACCTTAACAGCGCGGGAACGTTTACCTGGCTGCTGGTAGCATTGGTAGTATCACTGTTGCACGGAGCGGTTTCAAGCGGTATGGCCGGGTGCGGTAAAATTGGGATAAGTTCAACGGCAGGTTTTATTAATAATGTCTCACGCATTTTTATCCAGGTCATTGCTGTTTTTCTGGGTTACGGCGTAGCAGGACTAGCTGGAGGCTTTGTTGGAGGATTGCTTGTTGGAGCCATAGTACAATTGCGCTTTTTTGATCTGCGTTTTGTACATTTTGGCTGGAGACATCTGAAAAGCTTGTCTTCATTCTCGTTCTGGTCATTTCTGATTTCGGGCGGAAGCCTGGTCTTCATGAATTCCGATACGGTGATGATCGGTTATTTCCTGAACAATGCTGATGTGGGTGTATACAGGGTCATATTCCAGTTCACAGTACTTGCAGCATTTACAACAACTGCACTTCGTTCTACATTATGGCCAAGGGTGAGCAGATGGGATAAAATTGGTGAAACAAGGCTTATAGAAGAGTCACTCACCCATGCATTAACCTATTCACTCATACTGGCAGCACCATTGTTTGTTGGAGGGGCTTTGCTGGGTGATAAATTACTTTACTTTTTCTACGGCGCGGATTTTGTGAATTATACGACACTTATGATATTGTTTAGTGTACAAATTGTAAATATTTTCCAGTATTTTTTCACCACATATCTCAGTGCAATGAATCAGTTAAAGGAGTTGTTCAAGATCACGGTTGTGGCAGTTGTTGCAAATATTGCACTGAATGCGGCATTAATTCCTGTTATCGGTATTTCGGGGGCAGCGGTCGCAACTCTGGTAACTATGAGCCTGAATGCTGTTCTGGCACGGCGTGTTCTGGCGCGGATGATCACACTCCGTGCGGAACGCAGCAGTTTGCTGAATATTTTAAAGGCTTCTGTTGTGATGGGGGCGGTTGTGGGCGTGTATCGATTGGTTGTACCGCTGTCCAGTGTTTGGCTGGCACTGGTTCCGGTTGTGCTGGGAGGGGCGGTTTATGGGGTGTTGATATTGAAATTCGATAGAAAAATTTATGACGAATTGAAAGGTATTTATGAAACGAAAAAATGAAGTTAAAAGTAATTGTCTAGATTTTATTAAATCCACACGGTTTAATGATATAATTGAGCGAGTGATAATATGAACATCATTATTGACGGAGTAAATCTCAAAGACCTGAAGGTCGTCCCGGATGAGCGGGGCTGGCTTATGGAAATCCTGCGATGCGATGACGATATCTACCAGCAGTTCGGGCAGGTCTATATGACTACTGCATATCCTGGCGTGGTCAAGGGGTGGCATTACCACAAGAAACAGACCGATAATTTCACGTGCCTGCACGGTATGATGAAAGTAGCATTGTATGATGCACGGAAAGATTCGCCAACGTATGGAAACATTATGGAGATGTTTGTCGGTGAAAAGAATCCAGTGCTGATAAGCGTACCACCAGGTGTCTATCATGGTTTTAAGGCGGTTGGTCCTGAAACAGCGTATTTTTTGAGCATCCCAACACTGCCGTATAATTACAATGAACCTGATGAGTTCCGTTTGCCACCTGATACGGATAAAATCCCGTATGATTGGGGACTTGCACCAGGATTAAAGCACGGTTGATATGTATTGACGAGGGCGATAAGATGAATATATTAGTGACAGGTGGCTCTGGCTTTATCGGAAGCAATTTCATTCGGCATATGCTGGATAAATATCCAGATTACAGGATAATCAATTTCGATAAACTGACGTATGCAGGAAATCCGGATAACCTGAAGGATATCGAAAATAATCCAAATTATTCATTTGTTCGCGGCGATATCTGCGACATGGACGTTGTCGATGAAGTTATGCAGCAGGTTGACCAGGTGGTGCATTTTGCAGCCGAGAGCCATGTTGATCGCTCCATTGATGATGGTTCTATTTTTGTCAGGACGAATGTCCTTGGCACGTATACCCTTCTTGAAAGTGCACTCAAACATGGCATCAAGAGATTTGTTCACGTATCCACAGATGAGGTTTACGGAAGTATAGACGAGGGCTCGTTCAAGGAGACGGATATGCTTGTTCCATCCAGTCCGTATTCTTCGAGCAAAGCGGGCTCTGATCTGCTTGCGCAATCGTATTATATAACCCATGAACTTCCTGTTATCATAACCAGATGTACTAACAATTACGGGCCGTATCAGTATCCTGAAAAATTAATCCCGCTTTTTGTGACAAATCTTCTTGAGAGCAAAAAGGTTCCAGTTTACGGGACAGGACAGAACATACGCGACTGGATATATGTGCTTGACCACTGCAAGGCTGTTGATTTTGTACTGCACAATGGCAGTTTTTGTGAGATATACAATATCGGAGGCGGAGCTGAGAAGACCAACCTTGAGATCACTGAAATGATTATTGAAATGGTCGGCTCGGGTGGGTCCATGATCGAGTATGTGAACGACCGTCTGGGTCATGACCTGCGCTATTCACTTGATTGTTCTAAATTAAAAGGACTTGGCTGGGCGCCGGAGTATGATTTTGATGAGGCGCTCAAAGAGACAGTGCAATGGTATATTGAAAACCAATGGTGGTGGGAAAAATTAAAACACTGATACTCGGCGCCGGTGGGATGCTTGGCACAGATATTTGCAGTGTGTTTACTAATGCTGTGAAATTGACGCATGATGATATTGATATTGCGGACAAAGCGCAGGTCATTGAAACGATTAAACGTGTTGGGCCGGACGTTGTGATCAATGCTGCCGCCTACACTGATGTGGATGGCTGTGAGGATGAGGATAATCGTGAGCTGGCGTTTGATGTAAATGGCAGGGCGCCGGGCTATATTGCGCAGGGCTGCTCCATGGTGGGAGCCAAACTTGTGCATTTCAGTACGGATTATGTGTTTGATGGTTCTAAAGAGGAATATGTGGAATCTGACCTTACAGGTCCTATAAATGTTTACGGTGAGTCGAAGCTGCTTGGTGAGAGGAATATTATCGAGAGTGTGGATGATTACCGGATCATACGGACCTCTTGGTTGTTTGGACATAATGGCAGGAATTTTGTTGAGACGATGCTGAAGTTGTCGGGTGACATGGATGTTGTAAGGGTGGTGGATGACCAGTTCGGTAAACCTACTTTTACTGCCGATCTTGCCCGGAAAATTGCCGATATCATCGGGCTTGCGCCGGGGGTGTACCACATTACCAATGAGGGTGTATGTTCGTGGTATGAGTTTGCATCGGCTGTTATTGATAATGTTGTTCCGTGTTCGAGTGATGAGTTTGTTAATAAGGCAAAGCGACCCATGTATTCGGTGCTTGTCAATACTAAGACCGCTTCGATGCGTCACTGGAGGAATGCACTGGAAGATTATTTAAATAAACAAAAAAAAAGTGGTGAATAATTACATGAAAGGCATAATCCTCGCAGGCGGTACAGGTTCCCGCTTATACCCATTAACCAAGGTCACGAACAAGCACCTCTTGCCGGTCTATGATAAACCAATGATCTACTATCCCCTCCAGACTCTCCTCACAGCAGGCATCAAAGACATCATGATCGTCTCGGGCCGCGGTCATGCAGGTCATTTCCTCGAACTCCTCGGCTCAGGCGCAGACTTTGGCGTCCGCTTCACCTACGAGATCCAGGACGAGGCCGGCGGAATTGCCCAGGCCCTTGCTCTTGTAGAAGATTTTGCAGACGACGACGATGTAACCGTGATCCTCGGCGACAACATCTTTCAGGACAATGTGATGGATACAGTGCAGTCGTTTGAGGGCGGGGCTCATATTTTCCTTAAAGCAGTGCACGATGCCGGGCGTTTCGGTGTGGCTGAGGTGGATAAAAGTGAGCGGCGGGTTTTGTGCATTGAGGAGAAGCCTGAAGTGCCAAAGTCAGATCTTGCTGTGACAGGGTTGTATATCTATGACAATGATGTGTTTGATGTAATCAAGACACTGAAACCCTCGGGGCGGGGTGAGCTTGAGATAACGGATGTGAATAATTATTATATCGACCAGGGGCGGATGGGATATAAGGTGCTGGACGGGTACTGGAGCGATGCGGGGACGTTCGGGAGCCTACTGAGGGCGTCAGTTATTATAGAGAGGCACAGGAAGAAATGAACTGCAGATATACAAACAGTTACGCTGGCTGCACCCCGCTTCCCTTCGGGTAGCGGGCGCAGGGAGAGTGCAGATATGACGTCGATGATATATTCCACAGAAGTGGCATATAAGGTACATGACCCGCATGTGCTGGAGTATCTGGGTGGGGAAATATTCCATGTGCTGGATGATGTGGTGAAGGGGGCTGATGTGGTTGCAATATTGACCGGGCATGATGAGTATTTTGAACTTGATGCGAAGGGGCTTATGGAGCAGGAGCATCCTGTTGTAGTGGATGGGCGGAATGTGATTGAGGCCGATGGGTTCATTGGTGCGGAGTTTGTATAAAAGGGATTGGGAGAGGGGGATAAGAATGGGATAAGATTAAATAAAAATAAAGTAACGATCCAGCATACCCAAAATCAATCAATTATTGTCAATTTTGATATGAGAAACGTGTGAAAAGACCGGTTACAGAATAACATAAGCAATAATCTTACATTGGGCATAAATTCAAGGAAATAAATTCTCGGAAATCTGCTAATAAATTAATGTGATTTTAATGGATACTACAGCTTTCTTATTAGTTTTGATTTCCGCTATAATACATGCTTACTGGAATTTATTAGTTAAAATGAGTAAGGATGCAGAAATATTTATTTGGTTTTTTTTGATTATTATAACATTGGTATTCTTTCCTTTTTTTTGGATTTCCTTTTATAAAACAGATATTCTACTTACAGGTTGGTGTTGTATTGTTATGACAGGATTATGCAAAACACTATATTTTATTTCATTGAGCCGTGCATATAGAAAAGACGATTTGTCATTTATTTACCCATTAGTACGATCCACACCAATAATATTTGTTACAGTTGGATCAATGTTATTTTTAAGAGAGAATCCTTCTATAATAGGGATGATGGGCATAATGCTTATATTCATTGGAGGATACTGTTTGCACATAAATAAACTAAGAAATTTCCTTCATCCGTTAAAAATAGTGAATGCTAAGGCAACACAATGGGCACTTTTAACTGCTTTATTTATCTCATTTTATTCAGTTATTGATAAAATAGGTGTAACTTATGTGGAAACTTTTCCATATTTATACTTAATGTTTGCATTTATGCTTGTTTTTTTTACACCATATATAGTAGTAACAAGGCCAATCTCTGCAATTATAGCAGAATGGAATTTAAACAAAAAAAACATTATAATTGTAGGATTCTGTAATTTTTTTGCATACTACATGATACTAAGTGCAATGGAGATGGATAAATTAAGTTATATTGTGGCTTTAAGAGAAACAAGCATCATTTTTGGAGTGATGTTAGGAGCTTTAATCTTAAAAGAAGAACATATCAATATAAGGATTACATCGTCATTTATTATCATAATTGGTTCCATCCTTATAGGGATTGCAAAATAAAATAAACACAAGAACTATAATCGATTTGTCATAGCTGAATTATTATAGCAAATCATATTTATTTATGACTAGTTTAAATATTAAAATAAATTTTCGTCCACCACTTTCAAAGGAGATAAATTCTAATGGAAAATAATAGAAAAAAAGTATATGTTGGGATGAGTGCTGATTTAATTCATCCAGGACATCTGAATATAATAAAAAAAGCTAATGAATTAGGAGAAGTTATAATAGGATTATTAACTGACGAGGCTATCGCAAGTTACAAGAGAGTTCCTTTTTTAACTTACGAACAAAGAAAAATTGTAGTTGAAAACATAAAAGGTGTTACTAAGGTAATTCCTCAAAAAACTCTAGATTATACTGAAAATTTAGAACTACTAAAGCCCGATTTTGTTGTACATGGAGACGATTGGAAAAGTGGTACACAAGTCGATACAAGGGCAAAAGTCATAGAAACGTTGAATAAATATGGTGGAAAGTTGGTTGAAATAAATTATACCGAAGGCATATCATCAACAATTTTAAATGAAAAATTACGCTCAATAGGCACAACTCCACAAATCAGGATTAAACAACTAAGAAAAATTCTCACTGCAAAAAAATTTATACGAGTATTGGAAGCTCATAATGGATTAAGCGGTTTAATTGTAGAGAATACTAAAGTAAATAGCAATGGAATTAATAAAGAGTTTGATGCCATTTGGTTAAGTAGTTTAACAGATTCTACAGCGAAAGCCAAACCTGATACTGAATGTGTTGATTTAACTTCAAGAATTGCATCGTTGAATGAAATATTAGAAGTCACGACAAAACCGATTGTTTTTGATGGGGATACCGGAGGAATAGCGGAACATTTCATATTTGGAATCAAAACATTGGAGAGACTTGGCGTATCTGCAATAATCATAGAAGACAAGATTGGTTTAAAACACAATTCTTTGTTTGGGACTGAAGTTGAGCAAAAACAGGATAGCATTTCAAACTTTTGCCATAAAATAAGAATGGGTAAAAATGCACAAATTACCGATGACTTTATGATAATAGGTAGAATCGAAAGTTTAATTGCAGGAAAAGGTTTAGAAGATGCAATAATAAGAGCTAATGCTTATATCGATGCTGGAGCTGATGGAATTATGATTCACAGCAAAGAAAAAAACCCAAACGAAATATTTGTATTTTGTAAAGAATTCAATAAGTTTGCCAAAAATGTCCCATTAGTAGTCGTTCCTTCTACATATAGCGAGACATACGAAGAAGATTTAAAATATCATGGGGCAAACATTGTAATTTATGCAAATCATTTGTTGAGGAGTGCATACCCTGCAATGGTAAGAACAGCAGAAACAATATTGGAAAATGAGAGAGCATACGAATGTGAAAGCACGATAACCCCTATAAAAGAAATCATAAATTTGATTTAAGGAAGTGAACTATGATTAATTGCAAAGAGTTCTATGAGCTGTTACAGCACAATGGCATTGGATTTTTTTGTGGAGTACCGGATTCACTTTTGAAGCATTTTTGTGCATATCTAGAAGAGAATGTTGATAATAAATCACATGTTCTTACTGCAAATGAAGGAAATGCTATTGCTTTAGCTGCAGGAGTTTACCTATCAACTCAAAAAATTGGCATGGTTTATATGCAAAATTCAGGAATAGGAAACGCAGTAAACCCTCTTGTATCATTAACAGATAAAGAAGTTTATAACATACCAGTGCTTCTTCTTATTGGCTGGAGAGGAGAACCAGGAAAAAGTGATGAACCACAGCACTTAAAACAAGGGAAAATAACCTTGAGCATGCTTGAGACTCTTGGCATTGATTTTGAAATAATGCCAGATAACATAAATGATTTAAACAATTGCATAAGAAATGCTTGCAATGTAATGAAGAAGGAAAAGACTACTTATGCACTAATTGTTCGTAAAGATACCTTTGAGCCTTATACATTGCAAAACAAAATTAACACACAGGAGATGTCAATCGAATTATCTCGAGAAAAAGCAGTTCAATCAATTATCAATCAATTAAATTTTGATGATGTAATTATTTCTACAACAGGCAAAATTTCAAGAGAATTGTATGAGTATAGGGATACTTTGAATCAAGATCACAGTCGTGATTTTTTAACCGTTGGGTCGATGGGGCATGCATCACATATTGCTCTTGGGATTGCTATGAAAAAACCAAACAAAAAGGTTTATTGTTTAGATGGAGATGGATCTGTTATTATGCATATGGGAGCTCTGGGAATCATAGGATCCCAATGCCCAACAAATTTTATACACATTATTCTTAACAATGGAGCTCATGATTCAGTAGGGGGGCAACCTACTGTAGGACATGATATCGATTTAATAGCTATTGCTGAAGCTTGTGGATATAATAATGTAGCACGGGTAAAATCTCAAAAAGAGTTAAAAGAACAATTATTTTTATTGCAGTCAATGGACGGACCTTCATTTATCGAAATAATTGTAAAGAAGGGAGCGAGAAGTGAACTGGGGCGACCAACTACAAGCCCAATCGAAAATAAACATCGTTTTATGGAGTTCTTACAAGAATGAAACAGGAAGAGTATTTTCATTCCAATGGCCTCTTACATTTAAAAAATATCTTGCATAAAGATTCTGTAAAAAGCATATTTCTAGTCACAGGTAAAAAGTCTTTTTCTGCATGTGGGGCAGAAAAGATATTAAACGAAATGTTAGACTCGAAAAACGTATTTCACTTTTCTGATTTCATGATAAATCCTCAACTAACTGATGTAGAAAAAGGGATTAATTTATTTAAACAAAATCAATGTGATGTAGTTGTAGCAGTGGGTGGTGGAAGCGTGATTGATATGGCAAAATTAATAAATATTCTTGCCGCCCAAGATGGACCTATCATAGATTATATAATTGGTAAGAATAATATTATTAACAAAGGAAAATATTTGATTGCAATGCCCACAACTTCGGGAACTGGAAGCGAATCTACGCATTTTGCTGTTGTATATATAAATAAAATGAAATACTCAGTTGCTCATAAAAATATACTGCCGGATGTAGCAATAATATATCCTCAATTTACAATGAATTTGTCTGCAAGGATTACAGCAACAAGTGGGATGGATGCGTTGTGTCAAGCAATTGAGTCCTACTGGTGTGTAAATTCAACTAATGAATCCAAGCAATACGCAAAAGAATCAATACGCCTTATCATGGAAAATTTATCCACATCTGTGAATAATCCATCCAAATATTCCAGAGAAAATATGGCAAAAGCAGCCCATTTAGCAGGTAAAGCAATTAATATTTCAAAAACAACTGCACCTCATGCAATTTCATATCCTTTAACCTCATATTTCAATATCGCCCATGGACATGCAGTTAGCTTGACCATCGGAGATTTTTTAATTTATAATTACCATGTTACTGTAAAAGATATTGTCGATGGAAGAGGAATTGTATATGTGAAAAAAACAATAGATGAAATAAATATTTTGCTTTGTTCTAACGATGTCTATGAATCTCGTGAAATGATTTTAAAACTTATGCAGGAGATAGGTTTAGAAACTCATTTATCGGATTTGAATTTTAAAACAGAAGATGATGTTAGATTAATATTAGATAATGTCAATATTGAAAGATTAAAAAATAACCCTCGATTAGTGTCAAATCAATGTTTGAAAAAGATTTTGATCGGCGATATTCAAATGTTAAGTAAAG
>Ga0255452_1040_pt1 | contig 14626 bp, 14 predicted proteins | sample ANMaggQLBNCT01D9_FD_182652 | JGI IMG/M metagenome (GOLD analysis project Ga0255452, IMG submission 182652) | Sediment cell enrichment communities from methane seep in Santa Monica Basin, California, United Staets - ANME aggregate JGI... | ecosystem: Environmental > Aquatic > Marine > Cold seeps >...
TCCAGCACCATCATATTCCTGAATAGTGTTATGCATTCCCGCAGCAGCAGCAGTTGATACTGTTGATGCGATCAGCAGACAGAATAATAGAACAACCAAGACTCCGGTAGATCCCAGGATCTTGTGTCGAATGGTTTTTTTCCTGACATTCATTTATTTATTTCACCATTTGTTTATTAGCTATGATTATTTTTTCATTGTGCGTTTCATTCATTTTACAGCAAGCCCGTCTTATCCGTTGGTCTTGGTGTTTTCACAACCAGGAACCGGAATATTGAATCGCTTTCATTAAGCAGACGGTGCAAAACCCGCGCTGGACTCTTCATTGTTATTCTCCTCTGACAACCGAGTCCCTTACATTTGATCAAGCACCTCTTTTAGGAACCTGCCCTCGCCGACGTTCGCAATCACATTCCCGAGCCTCTCACGACCAGGTTTTGTCCTATACTTTACAAACGTGCCTGCAACGGCATCGATCAGTTCTGGAATCTCTTCTGTTGTGCAGAACGACTTTAAGAGTATCCCATCTGAAGGTCTTCGTGCATCGTTTGCGCCGATCCACATCGTGTATCCGCGCTCCTTCTCGATAGCAGCCTCCTTTGGACAACCCCGGATGCACCATCCACAGGATATGCACTTGTCCTTGTCGATCACAGCATTTCCGTGAACGATCGAGATCGCATCGACCCTGCAGAGTTCGGCACAACGCCCGCAACCGTTACATTTCTCAGTATCGATCTCAGGACGTACCTGCCCGATAAGACCTATGTCGTGGCGTTTGGCTCGCACACAGTCATTACCACAGCCAGCAATACCGATCTTCATCTTATGCGGCGTCAATTTCTGCGCAAACGCCATCGTGAGTTCTCCTGAGAGTTTCTTTGTCTCGACAAGCCCTTCTGTACAGTAGTCCATCCCAACACATGATGAGACATACCCCATCCCAATCGTTGCAAGCCCACTCGCATAGATTTCGCTCATCAGTTTGTCCACATTAGTTCCGGGAACACCCTGTATCTCGACGCTCTGCCGTGTTGTAATCTCAAACGTCCCATCGCCGTACTTATTAGCAAGTTCGGCAGCTTTCGCAAGCTGATCTGCACCTATTAGTCCAGAATTAGTCTTTATCTTGACAAAGAACGTGCCCTTGGTCTCGCCCATGACGCCGGGGTAGTCGGATGCCCAGTAGAACTTGACCTTCTTTCCTTCACCGAGCCGCCGTGCGAGTTCCCATTTGAACCGCTGCATTTTGAGACCCGCAAACTCCTCGATTCTGTGGAGGTCGATATCCGGCTTTGTCTCGATGTATCCTGCTTCCTCTGCTGCTTTGATTAGATCGACGCCTTTTTGCGTCCTTCCCATGAGCGTCGTCCAGCCCTTGCCAGAGCCCATGTATCCTGCCGAGATGTCAGAGAGTTTGGAGACCGCATCCCTGCATATCACGCAGCCGTCCTGAACACAGCCTGCATTCCAGAGATCATTAAGATCGAAACCGTGTTCGCCTTCATCGGTCGTCACAACCAGTTCGTCGAGATGTATGACGGCTCTTCTGACCTTGTCGATGTCCACACCATTCTCTTGCATGAACACTGCCAGCTTGTCGTAGTTGAAGTTCTCAGTGCAGAACAAGCCGATGACATAAGCGATGTTCGGAACCTTGATCCTCTCGCCATTCTCGCCGACCTCAAAGCCGTGCGCCATCATGCCCGGGAAGAACTGGGTCTTCCGAACCCCGTAGACGTGGCAGGGCAGCCCGATAACAGCGGCATTCGTTATATCGCCTGCATCCTTGATCGCAGAGAGTACAGGAACTGAGGAGTATTTCGAGCCGGCGGTGTCAAGCAGTTCTTCCTCTGACCGAACAACGCATGAACTTGGTTTTCCGATTTCACCGGTTGCGATCACGCCATCGATCAGACCCTCGTTCATACAGTATGTCATAAGAGCAGTCACAGCTCCACCATCCTGTCCAGCTTTCTGAATTGCCGGATCGGTCGCACGCGCAGCTAGAATCGTCTCATACTGTCCAAGCAGCGATGGCGGTTTTGCTTTGAAACCAAAGATGTTTGGACCAATCTTTGAAGCAAACGTCACCACGCGCTGGCAGACATCCTTACATGCGCCCTGTCCATTTCTCGGACACTCTTCCTTCAACGCGGGACCATCCGCTTTGAACTCGATTCTGTCGTTCGGACAGACTGCGGCACATGCGCCGCAGAATGTGCACAAGCCTGCATCGACGACCTCGTTTCGCAGGAACCATTTATATTCTTCATCTGTCATGATGTTCACCTTCCTTGTATGATGATGTTACATCTATCATTCACAAGTATATAAATAGATTTCGTAATTCTGTAACGAATATCGTCACACAATGTTTATATACTGCCAAGGTATAGTGGTACTCATGGGAGACGGTGAAATTCAATGCTGGAGAAAGGAGAGCTGTGCGGACTTGCTCAATACGCTGCCTATCGATGATCTTGACATGAAGATCATTAATCTACTCAGCGAGAATGCAAGAATGAGCAATGTTGACATCGCAAACGAAATAGGCGTGAGTGAGGGGACTGTCAGGCGACGAATCAATGAAATGGTTAAAAAAGGAATCATAGAAGGATTTATTCTACTTCTCGATTGTAAGGAGGCAGAAAAATGCGTTAAGGTATTTATCAGTCTGGAAGTGGAGGATATATGCTTGCAAAATTTTATAGAGCAGGTCAGGAGCCAAGATCATATCATAGCTATGTACCGCACAAATTCAAGGTTCAACATCCTATGCGAGGCGATGTTCCAGTCCGTCATTGAATTACAGGACTTTATCGACAAATATCTCACGATGGACGGAATTGTTGACTCTGACGTGAAAATGATAATCGGATCATACAAAAAATGCCTGTGGACAGGGATATGACATACGTACTCTTGAGTGTCTGTGTATAGCACAGAATCACGAGACGTTCACGTAAACACGCCTTGATGAATTGAATGAGATCCTTTTACAATTAAGTGCAGGACTTTCTTTCGCAATGCATATGTATGTAGCTTAGTCACTCAACCTCGCTCTCATCATCTGGTAACTACCCGGGTCCCTGGTTCACTCCTATGTTGCCAACACTGCCGTAATCCACTCATGGATTGACGTCCCTTCTTCTGTCCCCGCTTCTTTCCACTACTTTTATTCTGATTCTTTTGGCTGTTGCTACTACGTTTTAAGCTTGGTGAGGTATGCAGGTTCTCGTATTTAGCCAGTTAGGGGGTGAGTTCACTTATGCGTCCTTTAAGCAAATCTTTGCCAAAATAACGAAGATTGGTAGCATCAGTACTGGTTAATAGCGATGGTATTCTTGCACCACCACCATAAGCTTTAAGGTTATTATGAATATATATTCATTAATGCCAAGACCGAGACGCCACCGGTATATACGGTCGTCATTCGACTACAATTACTTCAAACCGTGCACAACCTGTCTGCAGGACATGGGTGAAGTGGTCTTGAAGATGGAAGAGATGGAGAGCATACGACTGAAGGATTATCTGGGAATGGATCAACGCGAGGCGGCAGATCATATGAAAGTCTCGCAGCCAACATTCCACAGAATCCTGGCCGAAGCAAGAAAAAAGATCGGGTGCGCCCTGGTCAGTGGCAAAGCGATACGAATACATGGAGGGATGTACGAGATGGCAACGAATCCACTACGTAAGTTCCAGTGCTATGACTGCCAGCATGTATGGGAGGTGGTGCATGGCACAGGAAGACCGCAAAACTGCCCGGAGTGCAAAAGCGTGAACATACACAGGGCAAAGGACGATCGTGGCTATGCCAGAGCCGGACGTGGCAGACATGGTATGCGGTAAGATGGTGAAATCATGAAAAAAGCCGATGGGGATGTGGCTCAGGAAAAACGCTTGAAAGAGCGTATGGAAAGAGTAAAGCATAAAATAATGGTCATGAGTGGAAAAGGTGGCGTTGGAAAGACCACAGTAGCTGTCAATCTTGCACTTACACTTGCGGTAAAGGGATACGAGGTTGGGATCATGGATGCTGACATACATGGTCCGAATGTTCCGAAGATGCTTGGGATCGAGGATGAACATCCCCAGGTATCGAAGGAGGGTATAACTCCTGTCTTCATACCTCCGCGGGTGAAGGTTATGTCCCTTGCATTTCTGCTTGCAGATAAGGACACGCCAGTAGTATGGCGGGGACCGCGCAAGATGGGTGCGATCAGGCAGTTTCTTTCAGACGTCTTCTGGGGCGATCTGGACTATTTTATAATCGACCTACCGCCAGGAACCGGAGATGAACCATTGAGTGTTGCCCAGTTGATTCCGCAGATAGACGGAGCAATCGTTGTCACTACACCACAGGACGTCGCTCTACTGGATTCGAGAAAAGCAGTGAACTTCGCAAAGGAACTTAGTACACCAGTTATCGGGATCATAGAGAATATGAGCGGATTCAAATGCCCGAAATGCGGCGAGACGATCGATCTTTTCAAGATCGGCGGCGGTGAACGCGCTGCAAAAGACATGAGCGTGCCATTCCTTGGCAGGGTTCCAATCGAAGTTAAGATCGTTGAATCAGGCGACAGTGGCATTCCATTCATGCTGAAGCATAAATCAGAAGCTGCTGAAGCCTTTGAGACGATCGTTGACAATATAGAACATTTTGTAAAAGGAGATTGATAAACATGAAGATATGCGTGACCTCAAACGGACCAACTATGGATGCGTCCGTAGATCCAAGATTTGGAAGATGCCAGTACTTCGTTTTCGTGGACTCGGAAACGATGAAGTATGAAGCAATGCCAAATCCAAGTATAGGTGCTTCGAGCGGTGCTGGAATACAGGCGGCACAGACCGTTGCAGACAAAGGCGCCGGCGTTGTTATCACCGGACAGGTGGGACCGAATGCGATCCAGACGCTCGGTGCTACTAATATCTCGATCGTGACTGGTGCAAGCGGCACTGTCAGCGATGCTATCGAGCAGTACAAGAGCGGAAGACTGCAGGCAGCTCCGGCAGCCCCCGGTGCGCCTACCCCTGGTATGCCTGCTACTGGTATGCCTGGTGCGGGCATGGGAAGAGGTATGGGGCGCGGCGGTGGCCGTGGCGGCGGTCGTGGCATGGGTGGAGGTATGGGAAGAGGTATGGGCATGGGCTTAGGAGCTCCGGTAGCACCTGCTCCTCCAGTACCACCCCTGCCTGCGCAGACGATAGATGAGGAGATACAAGCTTTGGAAAGTCAGATAAAAGATATCAAGGCAAAACTGGAAGAACTGAAAAAATGAACTACCAGATCGATGAATCGCTATGCACAGGATGTGGATTGTGCGTCAATGTATGTCCGGTAAGGGCGATAAGACTATCAGATGCGGCACATATCGACAACGACAGCTGCACTGGCTGTGGAGCCTGTGTCAACATATGCAAGAAAGGAGCGATCATCGAGGTACCGGATGAAATGGTGCAAGAGAATGTGTCCGTGTCCGCCGCAATTGCGTCCGGAGTTACAACTGCTATAGGAACTGTTAGGGACGCCATTAACCGGTACACGAATAGCGGCACCACTACCGGACCCCGTCGAGGTGGTAAGGGGCGCGGTGGCGGTCGCGGGATGAATAAACGAAATAAGAGAAAGCGTTAACAGATGCAGAAGGATTCTGTAGGAGAGAGGGGGGCGCAATCGCTAATTAGAAAAAGGTGACAGGGGACTTATCAAATATATCAAAATCGGAAAGGAAATGTCTGCATCTGCATCGCATAGAGGTAAATATGAACTTGCTAATGTGGGTGGTCTGTTTATCACTATTGGTTGTGGTTTGGCTGAAAAGGTAATGGGTGAATCGAATATGCGTAATCGTGCAGGATGAAAGAATGACAATAAAAAATAACTTGTGTAGTGGCGTTAATGCTTCAAAGAATTCAACCCTTGCATTAGTCTTTCTTGCAGCTCTAAAAGGTATCGTTGGCTTATATTCTGGAAGCACTGCCCTGATTGCTGATGCGGTTCATACATCATTGGATATTTTCACATCACTTGCTGTGTGGGTTGGATTCAAGCTCAGCCTGAAAAGCAGCGGAGAGAAGTTTCCATATGGCTATTATAAAGCAGAAAACCTGGTTGCACTTTTCGTCTCAGTAATAATCCTCGTCTCAGGAGTCGAACTTGTACGCGAGGCACTTGTAAGCATTAAAGATCCTGCCGAAATAGGGCTGCAGGGAATTGCGCTTGGGACAGCCGTTTTTTCGGTTTTTGCAATTTATGCGATCTATAAATACAAAGCCAGAATTGGAAGGCAGATCGATTCACAGGCCCTGATTGCAGATGCAATGCATTCATATACCGATGTTTTCAGCTCCCTTGTCGTTGTTGTTGCAATTGCCGGCTCAATGTTAGGTATGCCCTGGCTTGATAGTATCGGGGTGCTGGTAATCTCCCTAATGATATTCAGGCTCGGAATTGGGATTGCCAGGGACTCGGCATTAGTACTGATGGATGCATGGCTTGATAAGGGATCGATCACAAGGATCCGTCAGGCTGTTGGTGATATCCAGGGTGTGAATATGGTGGAGGATATCAGACTCAGAAAATCCGGGCTGGTTGTGTTCGGGGAAATTGTGATTGAAACAGAAGGTGACGCTGATCTGAAAAGAGTAGAGATGCTTTCAGGAGAAATTAAAAGAGTTATAAAGAAAGAAATAAAGAACCTGGAACATGTGGTAGTCAATGCCAGGCCTGGGAAAATGGCAGTAGTGAGGGTTGCAGTTCCTGTAGAGGCACAAGATGGTTTGCATTCAAAGCTATCCCCGCATCTTGGTAAAGCTCCATTTTTTATCATTATAGATATTGAAGATAATAATATAAAAGGCTGGGATATTATTGAGAACCCGGCTGCTGATCTGGAAAGGAAAAAGGGTGTGAAGTCTGCGGAGTTTCTGGTAAGCCGGGATGTCAATGTCTTGATCGTATATGACATTGGTGCAGGGCCATTCTATACGCTTCACGACAACTTTGTTAAGATGCTGCAAATGCCTGATGCGGCTGGGAATGTTGAAGAGGTCGTGGATAAGGTTTTTGATTTGAATGTGGTAACTTCACCTACATAGGATCGGACTTAAAGACAAACATGTAATCACTGGATATCCCCAACATCAAGTGAGTAAATATATTAGACGGGATTTACAGGATTTACAGGATGGTGCGAGCCACATTCATATCCTGTCAATCCAGTTGATCCAGTCCATTAATTCAGGCAATGCGATTCCATGTTTAATATACTAAACCGTGTATGTTTTTTGTAACTTTTTGCCACAGAGAACACAGAGAGCACAGAGTATTTCCCCTCTGTGTCCTCTGTCTGTCGACAAGAAGTTATATCACAGATTGCCCTCGTGGCTACCCCTTTCATTCGGGGTAATCCTACCGCAGAATGCGTGGATGGTAACGCCCATGTAGTGAGCCTGCGGAACAACGTGGAAAAATCAGAAAATCCGATTCGGATCAACTGCCAGGATAAGAACGCTATGAAGAGTGTAATGCGAACCATCGAAAGAGTCGTAACACAGGATAAGCGAAAGCGGATTGTTACGCTTAAACCAAAAGGTACGAAATCAGACTATAACGGCTGCAGAGACGTTACAGGGAATGAACAGACGGTTTCCGGCTTACAGATGGCTTCTAAGGCTTTCACAATTATCTGTGATGTAGAACTTGGTAAGCCCAATATGCTCCCGGAAAATCCGGGTAGTGACCCCGTGAGGGCAAACGATGGCATAGTGGGTATAGGAATTGGTAAAAAGCAAAGGACACCTTGTAATGAGGTGTATAGAGGTTCAAAAATTTGCCTTAACCCGAAAGGGTGCAGAATTACCAGTGGTGTTCCATTGTATGAATGGAGGCAAACCATGAATGTGAGATGCTCAACGACGCTGAAAAGCGAGAGACTCACAGACGCTCAATGCGTTAATAGGCTGCAGACCGGAATTATAAAAGCAACTATCGAAATGATAACTGCTGCCCGATACAGAAAGGGTTATGGAAGGCTTGAGCCGTATGCGGTGAAAGTCGCACGTACGGTTCTTAGAAGAGGAAGAGCGAGTAATCGCTCTTCTTTATTCGGCGTGCCTCTGTGGTTGATTTGATCGTTCGTAGTGTATTTCAATCAAGCGCCTCAGCGCTCATCCTGATCATCTGGCGTACCTGCACACCAAGAGCTGCCGGTAATCCTTCAATATCCACATTTAAGAATCCGCGTACGATCGCACCCGCAGCTTCCTCTTCTGACAGACCCCGTGCTGTAAGGTATGCAATCTCTTCCTCTGATATGCGCCCGACCGCTGCTTCATGTGAGAGTTCAGCATCCTTAACGGTCGCCTCAAGTTCAGGAACAGAATAGATCCGTGCATTATCAGAGAGCATCAAGCCTATGCATTCAAGGTGAGCCTTCACATTTGGCGCAGACCCGCTAAGAATACCACGGGCTGTAACATCAGCATGATCTGTTGCAACTGCGCGTGAAATGATCTGTGCCCTGCTGTTCTCACCTTGCAGCACCATTTTTGAGCCAATATCGATCTTTGAATCTTTTGATGCATAGATAATACTCTGGGAAGTTGCTCTTGCATTTTTTTTGCAATATGTGACCGGATACATCTGCAGATCCTTAACCGGATTCAGGCAAACATAATTGCCGATAAACACACCGTTCTCTTCAACAATGATGCCGCTTCTCGGACGTACCTCCACCTCAGGCGCCCAGTTATGGATCATAGTGAATGTGATCTTGGCATTTTTCTTTACATAGAATTCAGATACACCGAGATGCAGCGCAGATTGAACCTTTTCGGCAACCGAGCAGCCAGTGATGATATGCAGCTCAGACCCCTCTTCGGCAATGATGATGTTGTGCACATTCTGCGACAATCCTTCCTGTCCGGTGAACAAACATGACTGCAACGGATAAGTTGTTTTAACACCAGGGAGTGTTCGCAGAAAGTATCCGTGTGTCTGCTTGCGATCAACCTGCTGCGTATATACATCCTTATCAGGTGCAACCGCATGCCACCAGTAATCCGAGAGCCACGAATATTTTTCAAGGGCATCAGTAGTGCTCATGATCTCGACACCTTCCTGCATCACCTTTGAGCATAGAACAGAATGATCAACTTGCAGGAATGACCCTGAGCGTTCTGACCCTTCTGGATCATATCCAACATCTAAAAAGGCTTGTTTATACTTATCTTCGATCTCAGGTAGGTCTTTTGCGTTATGTTTTTCTGCCTTCAGGGTATATTTCCCTATATCCGGTCCATTGTCGTCTGACATTCCCTTACGCATTTCCCGTAACCTCCTTTCATAATATCGCTGATGATCCGGTTCGGGTTTCCGGAACATGCGATCATACCATTGAGCATAACATGCGCCCAGTCAACCTCTATGTAGTTAGTGATGGTTGCAAGATGTGTGATGATCAGCCCTGATGCGGTTCGTTTGCTCGGACGGATACGTCTATCCAGCAGTTCACTGATCATATCTCCGATCAGTTCCATATTTTCAATGTCCACACCCGAATCAGGTTCATCGAGCATCACAAAATCCGGGTCTTGTGCCATTAACTGCATTATTTCAGACCGTTTGATCTCGCCTCCTGAAAAACCAGCATTCACATCCCTTTCCAAGAATTCATCTGAGAAATGCAGCTTTTTTGCAAGAGTACGGGTTTGCTGGGTTATCTGTTGGGATGTATGACCTTTGCATAGATCCACCATTTCGCCCAGTTTGATGCCGCGTATTACAGGTGGGTGCTGGAATGCAATGCCCATTCCAAGTTTTACACGCTCAGCAGTTGAAAGGCCGGTGATATCCTCTCCCTTAAATATAATACTGCCGCCTGTCACCTTGTATTTTGGAAAACCAAGTATGCCAAGTAAGAGGGATGTCTTTCCTGATCCATTCGGACCGAGAAGTACGTGGGATTCGCCTTCTTTTATCGTAAGGTTGAGGTCTTTTAGTACAGGTCTTCCATCGACCTCTAAATCTAATGCTTTTATTTCGAGCATGTCCCACTTATATGTTCTTTTTACAGAAATACCAGTTAATCTACTGGTTCGAAGAAATCCTTACCCACACCGCAGGATGGGCAGACCCAGTCATCTGGTACATCCTCAAATGCAGTTCCGGGGGCAACTCCATTGTCCGGATCTCCTTCTTCCGGATTGTATATATATTCACATGCTGTGCATTCATATGACTGCATAATATATCCTCCTATATTTCCATTGGACAATCAGTCATATGATGCAGGATATTAAAATGTCTTGGGGTGATTAATGTAAATGTAAATGAGGTAATACTATGCTAAGTGAGAAGATGTACGAAGCCTTGAATAAACAGCTATCGGTTCACTGAAAAGGCTATATTTGTTTGAGCTAAACGTATCCTCATCTTAATATCAGCAAGGAATTTTTCATGCATAAGATATGTCCCTTTAGTAAAACCCTTAAACTTGGATTACCATAAATCTAATCAGATGAATGACTCCCTTAAAGATGAAATCCTGAATAAATGTGCTCAACTTGATATCCCTATGGCGGGAATAGCATCTGTTGAGCGTTGGACTCGACCATTATTTGAGCCGTGGATACCTGAAGCATTTTATCCACAGCATATTTTTCCAAAAGCATCTTCAGTCATTGTTATTGGCCTGCCTGTTGGCCTGCCTGTTATTGAGACCACTCCGTCTATCTATTATCATGAACTTTACCGCACTATAAATATCCTGCTTGACCAGTATGGGTACTTGCTATCCAACTTTTTAAACATGAAGGGATACCCTTCAGTATTTATTCCCAGGGATGGTTACGGGGATATCAATGTACTGATAGAAAGACCAACTGCCTTTTTTTCCCACAAGCATGCAGCTTACCTTGCCGGCCTTGGAAGTTTTGGAGTAAATAACACACTACTTACAAAAGAATACGGGCCAAGGGTCAGGTTCACGTCTGTATTCACCTCAGCCAATATACCCCAGGATCCACTTTTAAAAGAGGATCTATGTACCAGGTGCATGAACTGTGTAAGGAGCTGTCCGGTAGGTGCAATCACAGGAGATGATTATCCATCAGGGATCATACGTAAGGATTTGTGTGCCAGATATAGCAAGAAATTACTTAGCCGCTTTATATCGCCTTGCGGTATTTGTATCAAGGTGTGCCCTGTGGGAAAGGATAGAATACATTATGGGAGTGAAGATATTTCGATTTATGAGAATTTTGAGAAGTATCCGGAATATCATAATGCATGGGAGCATGTGCGGCGGTATGGTGGGAAAAACCCTAAGTAGCGATCGCTGTTCTTCAATCACTGATCCAGTATTCCACATGTCTAAAACTAGTTTAAAACAAGTTTCAGGAACTGTCCGGTATACGAAGCGCTTTCATCAGCCACATCTTCGGGCGTACCCCTGGCAATGACCAGACCGCCGCCATCTCCACCCTCCGGTCCCAGGTCGATAATATAATCTGCGGTCTTGATAACATCCAGGTTGTGCTCGATAACAACCACTGAATTCCCTGATTCTGTCAGCCTGTCCAGCACGGCCAGTAGTTTTTTCACATCATCAAAATGAAGCCCGGTAGTGGGCTCGTCCAGTATGTACAGCGTCTTCCCCGTACTCCTGCGGCTGAGTTCTGCCGAAAGTTTGATGCGCTGCGCCTCGCCGCCTGACAGTGTGGTTGCAGGCTGGCCCAGTTTGATATATCCCAGTCCCACATCAAAGAGCGTCTGCAGCTTGTTCTTGATCTTTGGGATATTCTCGAAGAACTCCAGTGCTTCCTCTACTGTCATGTCCAGCACGTCAGCGATATTCTTGCTCTTGAACGTAATTTCCAATGTCTCGTTGTTGTACCGGCTGCCGTGACACACCTCACACTGGACATACACATCAGGCAAAAAATGCATCTCAATAGTGATCGTCCCGTCGCCCTGGCATGCTTCGCACCGCCCGCCCCTTACATTGAAACTGAACCTTCCGGGTTTGTATCCTCTTGCCTTGGATTCAGGGGTCATTGAATAGAGTTCCCGTATGGGCGTGAATACATTAGTATAGGTGGCAGGATTTGACCGGGGGGTCCTGCCGATCGGACTCTGGTCTATGGTGATCGCTTTATCAATCTGCCTGATACCTTCTATCCCATCATGTTTGCCGGGACGGCTGCGTGCACGGTGCAGCTTTTGTGCCAGGGCCTTGTTCAGTATCTCATTTACCAGGGTGCTCTTACCAGAACCCGACACTCCGGTCACACAGGTCATCACACCCAGCGGGAAACCCACATCGATTTGTTTCAGGTTGTGTTCTGCCGCCCCTTTCACGGTAAGCCATCCCGCAGGTGTGCGCCTGGATGGCGGCGTTTCTATCTGCATCTTCCCTGTAAGGTACTGCCCTGTCAATGATTTTTTACTGCGCTTTATCGTTGCCGGCGTGCCGGCAACCACCACTTCCCCGCCGTGGACGCCTGCACCGGGTCCCATGTCCACGATATAGTCGGCAGACAGCATGGTATCCTGGTCATGCTCCACCACAATGATGGTATTTCCCAGATCTCGCAGTTGCTTTAACATCTTTATAAGCCTGTCATTGTCCCTGTGATGCAGCCCTATACTTGGTTCGTCCAGTATGTAGAGCACGCCGACCAGGCTTGAGCCGATCTGGGTTGCCAGGCGTATCCGCTGCGCCTCGCCGCCGCTCAGGGTACCGGCAGCCCGGTCCAGTGTAAGATAATCCAGGCCGACATCCATTAAAAAGCCCAGTCTGGCCTTGATCTCTTTTAATACGCGCCTAGCTATATGCATCTCGCGCTCAGAGAGTTCCAGGTTGTTGAAGAAGTCCTGTGCATCCCTCACTGACATGGCAGATATCCTATCGATCCCGGTCCCGTTAACAGTAACAGCCAGGCTGTAAGGTTTCAATCTCCTGCCCCTGCATTCGGGACAGTGAGCAGTACTCATATACTGCTGTATCTTCTCCCGCATCTCCTCGCTTGCGGACTCCCTGTACCTTCTTTGCAGGTTTGGGATCACGCCTTCGTACCTGTTGTAATGTTCCCATACTCCAGGCTTGTCCCTGGGTACATACCTGAATTTAACCGGCTCACTGGTACCGTATAATATGATATTCTTGTGTTTCTGGTCTAACTGTTCGAAGGGCGTGTTTATGGAAAAACCGTATTTTTCAGCTACAGCATTCAGGGTCTGGATATAATATCCATGGGGTGAGCTGCCCCATGCATCAATGGCTCCGTTTGTGATGGACAGGGTGGGGTCAGGAACTACCAGTTCGGGGTCGAACTCCATGGTGTTGCCCAGGCCCTGGCAGCGTGGACAGGCCCCCCTGGGATTGTTGAATGAGAACATGGCAGGTTCCAGTGCTTCATAACTCTGATTACAGTGGGCACATGCCAGGTGTTCGCTGAACAGCATATCACGTCCATCATCCACTATCTGCACCATCACCACACCGCCGCCCACATGCAGTGCTGTTTCAACCGAATCGGCAAGGCGCTCTTTCACGTTCTCTTTTGTTTTCAGGCGGTCGATGACTACTTCAATATTATGTTTCTGGTACCTGCCAAGCTGGATATCATCTTCCAGGTCATAGACCTCACCATCCACCCGTACCCGGCTGTACCCCTCCCGCTTCAGGTCATCGAATAACTGGCGGTACTCGCCCTTCCTGTCCTTGACGATCGGGGCCAGTACATGTATCTTCGTACCACTGGGCAGTGCCATTACGCTGTCAACTATCTGGTCCAGGGTCTGGGGTGATATCTCCCTGCCGCACTCCGGGCAGTGGGGGATGCCGATCCTGGCGTACAGCAGCCGCAGGTAATCATGTATCTCTGTTACTGTACCCACGGTTGAGCGCGGGTTCTTGCTGGTGGTCTTTTGCTCGATGGATATGGCAGGTGACAGGCCTTCAATATGTTCCACATCAGGTTTGTCCATCTGGCCCAGGAACTGGCGGGCATATGCTGAAAGGGATTCCACATAGCGGCGCTGCCCTTCGGCGTAAATGGTATCGAATGCCAGGGAGGATTTGCCGCTCCCACTGAGTCCGGTGATAACAATGAATTTATCCCTGGGCAGTTCCAGGTCGATGTTTTTCAGGTTGTGCACCCTTGCGCCTTTGATGATGATCTTGTCTTTTGCCATTTGGGTTATCTCATTCTATTTGACTTGTATTAACCCTTTCAGCTATTTAATTCAGGAAGATTGCTTTTTGTTCAGATTAAAATAATATGGTTTTATTGTTAATTAAAAATATGCTGGACGCACAGGAAAGCCATCCCGCAGTCACGGACTCCGGTCTGGAAGACCGAAGCATCAAGACTGATGCTCGGATTTATGCAATAAAAAGAGTAGTAACTGAGAGTATACGTTCATGTAAATACTCATGCTTCACAATCTGGACACGGAAATCCCCAACTATCCTCGACATGCTCCCAAGTACCATCCTTAAGTTTGTCATAAGTTCGGCTATGTTCAGAATGACCATGAGGACAAAACAATGCAACCTCCATTACAGTAGAAAATTCACCTTCAATTTCAAAGGTTTCTTCATAC